>ERZ506929.129-NODE-129-length-51144-cov-10.908180_pt1 | contig 51144 bp, 50 predicted proteins | sample MGYA00513173_ERZ506929 | MGnify/ENA metagenome assembly ERZ506929 | reverse complement strand
GGGGAAAGGTAACCGCAATCGAAGGCGACCAGGATCTGGGAAAGAAAAACCCGCTGCGCTACCGTGGATATTACTGGGATGAAGAGACAGGGCTGTATTATCTGGCAAGCAGATATTACGACCCGGAGGTTGGACGGTTTATTAATGCGGATGATATCAATGTACCAGGTATGAACTTAACCGTATCAAGTAATAAAAATCTGTATGCCTACTGTGATAACAATCCGATTACCAGAACTGATTTGAGTGGAGAATTTTGGCACTTAGCAATAGGGGCTGTAGTGGGAGCAGCATCTCAATATGCGGCTAATGTTGTCTTGAAGTTAGGCGAGGGCAATTCATTAAAAGAAGCTCTGTTGGTAAAAAAGGAAGAAATTCCAGGTTTAATGGGGGCAGCCTTTTCAGGATTATTAACAGCAACTGGAATTTCAGCGGGCGGATTGACAGTAGCGAATGCAGCAATTAACACAGTAACATATTTAGCAGAATGTGAAGTTACAGGGACAAAAGTAAATAAAAAAACATTGGCTATTAATGTGGCAATTGGTGCGGTAGGAGATATAAAGGGAGATGGCGGAATTAATGGAAAAAAACTAAGTGGGATTTGGAAAGAATCAAACCGACAATTAAAAAGGTTAAAGTCCGCTAAGAAAATAATGCGATATACAGCCAAAAAGACTACTGTGAGAAAAACAGTTGTTAAAAAAGTTGGAGAAACATTTTGGCCTTCGTTTAAAACTAATATCGGTTATCCTAAATTTGGAAAATGGATAAAGAAAAAATGGAAGACAGTAAAGAAGATATGGAAAAAATACAGATAATATATGTTTACATCTCCTTTCTCTTCTTTTTTTATTGGTTCGTGTAAGCGGAATAGCCATATTGGAAGGAAAAAGTTGAATGAGAATATATAAGAAAAATACATTGATTTATAAAATACGTGTATGGATGATTTTATATTTGGGAGTAATTCAGACATTGAACTATGTTATTCTAGGGATAGTGATGAAGGACGAGAAAGCGGCATTTAGAACGATATGTGCGATGGGATGCTTATCATGTGGTTTATTTGTACATCTAGTAATAAATGATTTTCAAAGAGATTCGAGCGGTAATGGATTACTTACGGAAATTATAACTTATATAGGATCTATTTTAGCGGTAGGAGAATTTTTATCTGAGTTTTGGTTTGTGACAGCAGGGGGAATAGAAACTATAATTGTGTTACTTGGAATAGCAGCAGTTTTGCAGAGACAAAAAAATATTAACGATGGGAAAAGAAAACCCAATAGAAAGAAATGATTCGAAGAGATTATGAAAAAAAGTTTGTGAAATAAGATCTTTGATCAAAAAATAAGACTACAGGTAGGAAAATATGCATCTGCAACAATCCTATGTGTAATCTTGTTTGTTATAAGAGAATGAGATTCAGAGCTTTATTGCGCCTTCAGTCCGGTCAGTTCCTCGAAGATCGGTAATTCGTAACTGGGGATATAAATTCCATAAGTCTCTCCACGGTATGATAGTTCCATAATATGATAAGACTTACAGTGAATAGAACCGATATTATCGCTGGTCAGTTTATACTGTTTATAAATACCCTTGTTAAAAGGTTCGTCCTTGTTCCAATCCATAACTGTAACGGGTTTTCTGATTGTCTGAATTACCTGGATGGATGACAAGGGGAAAGCATATTTTCCATCCAGATCGGCAAGATACAGATTCTCGCTGTCTGTGAAGATATGGAAGGACATATTGGTGAGAGGAACACCCTTTTGTGCCATTTTTATTGTTTCATTTTCTTCTTTATAACAGAAAGAAAGCACATCAACCTCTCTTGCATTGTCCGGGACGGAAAGTTCTGCCAATATTTCTTTTTCAATCGCGTCAGAGTCAGAAAGTGTGCGTTTCGTCTCTGTATCTTCCAAAACCTGTCGCTCTTTTCGTTTTCCCAAAATGAAAAGCAGAACCCCAATGATCACACAGACAGCACAAAGCCAATACAGCCAGGGAGCATTGTGATAGCTTTCTGCCGGGGAAACATCAGCCCGCAGGAGACCGCCAATGATTATTAAGGCGATCAGTTCACAAGCGTACATAACGACACGGAGCGGGAGTGGCAGCTGAGATTTCTTTACGATTTTTTGCGTTTTTCCGGATACGGCATCTAAGGCATCTGTTAATATAGCAGATGGTTTTGCAACCAGAAATTCATGACCGTTGAGCAGTTCATTGTCCTCATCGGAAGACAGGTTAATTCCTAAAAAAGGTTTCATAATCAATAATCTCCTGAGATTTTTTAGAAGGTGTTTCTCTGATTTCCATTGTAACATGTTTCAGATAAAAGGCAAAGAATATATTCGCTCCGTATTACAGATTCATTAGTTGACTGGCAGATATGATATTCTATATAATGTAATTATACATACTGAAAAGTAACCTGCGGGGTGTCAGAGGACTTATTTTACGAGGGATAAAAATGTGGAACGAAGAGATGATCATAAATTTATTTTTTCAAAAACATAAAAAAGAAAGACTTCTATGGGAATTATCAACGAACAAAAGAGAAGAAGCATTGAAGTCTTTACATGATTTAAAATATGTAAAAAAAGAAATAATGCATCCGATACCATACTATACAGAAAAATACTTGGAGAAGGAACTTAAAAAATTTGGGAATTTTACAAATGTATATTACATGGGATTGTCGTATACCGGAATGTTACCTCTGAAAAAAGCAATCGAGAGATCACGGGAAGAAGATGAGGGATGCATTATTTATTGCGGAGAGGGAATTGGATACTGCCATACGGATCATGAAGAAGGTGCTCCGCTGGCATATCTGTTAAAAGTAAAAAATTACAGGGATATCGAGAAAAATTATGAGTAGCAGAAAGAATGTAATTCTTCCAGAAAATGGTTAGGCGGATAGAGTATGCGAGAAAAGGATGATGAGAGAATGTGTGTGGAATATGATATATATAAAGGTTTTACGGTGATTGATGATTTTCCATTTATTGCGATACGGCACCCATGGAATGTCCATGATGCAATTATCATTCATGAGATGGATGATATAAACTTCAGACGAGATAGGATACCCAAACATTCCATAGAAGAATATGTAGAGTTTATAAATGAACGAAAAATAACACGTGCACAGATAGAAATGAAAGATTTGAGCTTCCTGAAAAGGTGTCCTTCCTTAAAATGTTTGGATATAAGTTTACGCGAAGATGCAACGGAAGATTTTGATTATTCACCGTTATACGAGTTACCGGAAATACAGGGACTTTCCTGCCAAAATACTGCAGATGATTTTTCAGACTATCCGCTGGATTACCCATTGGTGGAAATCGATTATTCAAAGGTTCACGGGCTGGTTGATTTAATTGTGGAGTGGAACAGAAAGGCGTTGAATATTGACAAAATTGATACATTGCGAAGTCTTTATATTAGAGGATATAAGAGCAAAACGAAAAATCTGCAAACATTATTTTCAAGTAAGCATTTGCAGCAGCTGACTATGGTTGGCGGGAATGCGACTTCTCTTGATGGGATTGGGCAAAGTGAAAAATTGCAATGCTTATATCTATACTATGGAAAATATCTGAAAGATATCAGTGCTTTGGAAAAAGTAAAGAAAACATTGCAACTGTTATGTATCGAACACTGTCCAAATATTCAAGATTATTCCGTACTCGAAAAAATGGAGAACCTTCAGACTTTGATAATTTACGGGAATAATAAAATCTCCGATATTCAGTTTATCCGAAAGATAAAAAGCCTGAAGCGGTTCTGGTTTAGCGTGAATATTCTGGATGGAGATCTAAGCCCGTGTCTGGAGTTAGGAGAAGCTACGAGCGTGGTTAATCGAAGACACTATAACCTGAAAGATAGCGAATTACCGAAGAACTATAAAGGTCCGTTTGGAACGGAGGGGATAGAAAAATGGATGTTGCATGAGTAGAGTTTTTTGGGGAATGTTCCATTGGCAGAGAATAGGGTATTACATGGAGTTTATACTGCTTTCTTTGGGAAAATAACAGAATACTAAGAATAAGACTACAGAAAGGATGAGATGCATTTGCAAACTTCTCTCTGTAGTCTTGTTTGTTATAAGAAAGAATGGTATTCAGTATCTCTTCCAGTCAGTTCTTCGAAAGACAGTAATTCATAACAGAATATGTAGATTTCAGGAGTCTTATTGTGATGCAGTAGCTTTAAAAGCTATGGAGATAATGGTGGAGGTGGACAAATATTGTTTGACGAATCCGCTTTTTCAGAGTATGATAACCATAAGCATTTATATTTCTATTTCTTTACGGCATACAGCCGTATCTAATTCATTCAACCGCGTTCGCGGACTTAGAAATTTCCAATGCAAAATTAAATAAGAAAAGGGCAGAGGAGGATTCTGGGAAAGCGAAAGGCAGATCCTTCTCTCGCAAGGAGGATTAGTATGAATGGTAATGTAGCAAAAGATTACAAAGATCGCTTATTCCGTATGATCTTTAATGACCGGGAAAAATTGCTGAAACTTTATAATGCGATGAATGGATCGGACTATGAAGACGCCAGCGAACTACAGGTGGTGACACTGGAGAATGCGATCTATTTATCGATGAAAAATGATGTGGCTTATGTGCTGCATGATGAACTGTTTTTATATGAGCAACAGTCTACAAAAAATGCAAATATGCCGTTACGCTGTCTGTTTTATGCAAGTGACACGTATTCGGTATTGGTGAAGGACAAGAATATTTATGGTACGAAGATGCTTCCGCTTCCATCGCCTACGTTTGTGGTATTTTATAATGGAAAGCAGAAGATGGATGAGGAAGGGGAGCTGAGACTTTCGGATACATTTGTGAAGAAACAGGAGAATCCGAATCTGGAAGTGATTGTAAAGGTAAAAAATATCAATATGGGAAACAGTCGTGAACTTTTTGAAAAATGCAGACCGATGCGGGATTATATGATCTTTGTGGATAAAGTAAGAAGGTATTCACAGGAGCAGACCTTAGAAGATGCCGTGGAACAGACGATTCGGGAGTGCATGGAAGAAGACGTGATGGCTGATTTTCTGGGGATTGATGCGGAGATGATTGCGGAAATAATGAATGACGGGTTGATAAAAGCATCACAAAAATGAATGCAACGAGTAAAATGGGAAACTTTTAGGAGAAATGGAGAAAGTGTAATGGAAATAAAAAGTCTGTTGATTAAAGATACAACGAAAGAAGAAAGAATCCGTATTGTGCAGGAAGGGCTGAATCAGTGCGGCGGAGTATGTGATTTCTGTAATGGTTGCGACAACCTGGGTGGCGGATCCGTGGATACTTTTTATGAACCGTATATTAACGGAGAAAAAGAATTGCGTGAGATTAACGAAGAGTACAGAAAAAATATGGGACTTGTGAGATAGGTGGTGAGTATATGAGACCGCCGGAGATAGAACATTCTAGAGCGTGTTTGAAAAAGGCTTTCTGCAAGATGTGCGTCACAGTTTGTGGGAGATTTTGCCTGAATGAGGGCGGCGTAGCGGGCTACGTCAACCGAATGAAGGTAAAATATGCCGCAAAGTGGGGCGTGCAGATTGCAGGAATGATTTTTCAAACACGCTCTAAGGAAGAAGAGCGAAGACAATATATAAAAAATACCTTCCGATGCATTGCGGATTGTGATATGTGTGGATTGTGTACGGTATTTCACGGAAAAGATCCGGAACTTGCCTATGCGGATTATATCAGTGGGAAGCGGGATTATCTGGAAGTATCGAAGGATTACAGATAAATGTAAGGTTTCCTGGTTTTCTATGGTATATAGAAGAAAACAGGTGTATAATGCAGGGCAGAGACCGTGAGAAACGCGGGTGCACCTGGGAAATTCATAAGAAAATATCGGGTGCAAAAAGAAAGGACGAGGAAAGATGGACATGACGAGAATAGAAAAAGTAATCGAAGGCATGCGCCAGATGAATCTGGAACAGTTTCTTGTGACGGATCCGATGGCAGTGTATTATCTGACGGGACAGTATTATGCATGTGGAGAACGTATGATGGTTCTCCGACTGGATGTGGAAAAAGAGCCGGTACTGGTGATCGGAAAGCTGTTTCCGCAGGATGAAGAAAAACTGGGAATCAAAGTCGTATACTTTGATGATACCGATGAATGTGTGGAAGTTCTGGCTTCCCATATGAGAAAAGGCGGAACCATCGGTATCGACAAGACCTGGCCGGCGCGGTTCTTGCTTCGCCTGATGGAACTTCAGGTGGGAGATGCTTATGTCAATGCATCCACAATTATCGACCATATCCGCCAGATCAAAACAGCAGAAGAACAGGAAAAGATGCGCGTGGCCTCCCGTTGCAACGACATCAGCATCGAAGAACTGATTCCACTGGTAAGCAAAGGAATGACAGAAGCGGAACTGGGAGAAGAACTCCTGAAAATCTATCTGAAAAACGGTGCCCAGGGACATTCCTTCGAGCCGATTATCGCATACGGCGCCCATGCAGCAGATCCGCATCATGAAACCGACGATTCCAAGGGAAGTTATGGCGATGCCGTCGTTCTGGATGTGGGATGCCTGGTCAACGGATACTGTGCCGATATGACAAGAACCGTCTTTATCGGAAAAGCCAGCGAAGAGGCAAAGAAAATCTATGAGATCGTCAAAGAAGCCAACCGCCGCGGTATCGAAGCAGCAAAACCGGGCGCAAGATTCTGCGACGTAGACCGTGCAGCCAGAGACTACATCGAAGAACAGGGCTACGGTCAGTACTTCACCCACCGTACCGGACACAACATCGGACTGGAAGTCCACGAGTTTGGCGATGTCTCCTTCACCAACGAAGAAGTCCTGAAACCAGGCATGTGCTTCTCCGTAGAACCGGGCATCTATGTCCCAGGCGGCGTCGGCGTAAGAATCGAAGACCTGGTCCTGATCACCGAAGACGGCTGCGAAGTCCTGAACCACTTCACAAAAGATCTGATCGAAGTCGAAGCATAAGAGAAAATAAAAAAGAAATAGCACCCAAAATGCTATTTCTTTTTTATTTTCTCTTAATTTTATTGTTGACATGTCTCGTATAATTGTATACAATTATACCAAGATACAGAAATACAAGCATGCAATTAAAAATAAAGCGAAAAAGCACAGAATCAATCTGGAGGCAACTATGGAATATCAGGAACAATCCCTGGGAGGACAGATCTTCAACCGGATCCGGAACGACATTCTCTCCGGCAATTATGCACCCGGTGAAGAACTGAAAGAAGCAACCCTGGGAAAACAGCTGGGTGTCAGCCGGACACCAGTGCGGGAGGCCCTGCGGCAGCTGGATCTGGAAGGCCTGGTGGAGATCGCACCGAACCGAGGTGCCAAAGTAATCGGCATCTCCCGGAAAGATGTGGAAGACATCTATCATATGCGGGCAAGACTGGAAGGTCTGGCGGCACGAAAAGCTGCGGAAAATATCAAAGAAGAAGAACTGGCAGAACTGGAAGAAGTAATCCTTCTGTCCGAATTTCATGTAAAGAAACCGGAGAGTGCACAGATGGTACGACTCGACGGCAGATTTCATGAGATCATGTACCGGGCGTCGGGAAGCAGAATGCTCAACCATGTACTCACGGATTTTCTTCATTATGTAAAAATGGCCCGATCCCATTCCGTAAAGACAGAACACCGCGCACAGGAATCCGTAAAAGAACACAAACGGATCCTGGAAGCAATAAGACAACGAGACGGAGATCTCGCAGAACAGCTGGCAAACGAACATATTCAACATGTAATCGAAAACCTGGATCTACACTGAAAGATACCAATAAAATCTGTAAAAGAGAAAAACCAGAAACCGCAAACGGTTTGAAAGATAGAAAAGCAGAATAAGATAAGAGAATAAACAGGAGGAGACAAACAATGAGTAAAATTCAGATGACAACACCACTGGTAGAGATGGACGGAGACGAGATGACAAGAATTCTGTGGAAGATGATCAAAGATGATCTGCTGCTTCCTTACATCGACCTGAAAACCGAATACTACGATCTGGGTCTGGAACACAGAAACGAAACCGACGATCAGGTAACCATCGATGCAGCCATGGCAACCAAGAAATACGGTGTTGCAGTCAAATGTGCTACCATCACTCCAAACGCCGCACGTATGACCGAGTACAATCTGAAAGAAATGTGGAAAAGCCCGAATGGAACCATCCGTGCGATCCTCGACGGAACCGTATTCCGTGCTCCGATTGTTGTAAAAGGCATCGAACCGTGCGTAAAGAACTGGAAAAAACCAATCACCATCGCAAGACATGCATACGGTGATGTATATAAAAATACCGAGATGAAAGTTCCGGGACCTGGAAAAGTAGAACTGGTTTATACCGCAGAAGACGGAACTCAGACAAAAGAACTGGTCTTTGATTTCAAAGGACCTGGCGTGGCACAGGGCATGCACAACCTGGACAACTCCATTGAAAGCTTTGCAAGAAGCTGCTTTAACTACGCACTGGATACGAAACAGGATCTGTGGTTTGCAACCAAAGATACCATTTCCAAAAAATACGACCACACATTTAAAGATATTTTCCAGGAAATCTTTGATGCGGACTACAAAGAAAAATTCGAGGAAGCAGGCATTACTTATTTCTATACCCTGATCGATGATGCCGTAGCCCGTGTGATGAAATCAGAAGGCGGCTACATCTGGGCATGTAAAAACTATGACGGCGATGTAATGAGCGATATGGTGTCCTCCGCGTTCGGTTCTCTGGCGATGATGACCTCTGTACTGGTATCTCCGGACGGCTACTACGAATATGAAGCTGCACACGGAACCGTACAGCGTCACTACTACAAACACCTGAAAGGGGAAGAGACCTCCACAAACTCCGTGGCAACCATCTTTGCATGGAGCGGTGCCCTGAGAAAACGTGGAGAACTGGATGGCAACAAAGAACTGATGGATTTTGCAGATCGTCTGGAAGAAGCGACCATCCGCACCATCGAAGAAGGAAAGATGACAAAAGACCTGGCTCTGATCACAACCATGGAAAATCCGACCGTATTAAACAGTGAAGGATTTATCAAAGCAATCGCTGAGAATCTGTAAGAGCAGGAAAAATAGTGAGAAACAAGGAGGAATTCCCATGGGAGCAGAAGAATTTCTGAACATAGAAGAAGAACATAAACGAGAGTTTAGCGAACTGTTACAGTATTGTCTGGCATCCGGCCGGATCGACCAGAACCTGTATCAGGAATATGATGTAAAAAGAGGACTGCGTGATTCCAGCGGAAAAGGTGTACTGACCGGTCTGACAGAGATCTCAGACGTTGTTGGTTATGCTTACGAAGACGGAAGAAAGATCCCTGCAGACGGACAGCTATATTTTCAGGGATATAACGTAGCAGATATGGTAGCAAGCCTGGAAAAAAGAAAAAAGGGTTTCGAGGAAGTCATCTATACCCTGCTGTTCGGACGTATCCCGAACGCAAGACAGTCTGCGATGTTTAACGATCTGCTGTCGGATATGATGAATCTGAACAACCGTTTTATCCGTGATGTTGTCATGAAAGCATCCAATGAAAATATCATGAATGCCATGCAGCGATGTGTGCTGACTCTGTACACCTACGATGATAATCCGGATAACACCAGCGTGGAAAATGCCCTGCGCCAGTCCATGCAGCTGATCGCAAAAATGCCGCTGATCGCTGTATATTCGTATCATTCTTACCGGCATTTCCGTCAGGATGAAAATCTGCTGATCAAAAATCCGAAGAAAGAGTACAGCTTTTCCGAGAACATCCTGTATATGCTCCGCGAAGACGGTCAGTTTACCGAACTGGAAGCGAAGGTTCTCGATATCGCGCTGGTACTTCATGCAGAGCATGGTGGTGGTAACAACTCGACGTTCACGAACCATGTGGTAACCTCTTCCGGAACAGATACCTATTCCGCAGTTGCAGCCTCCATCGGTTCCCTGAAAGGACCGAAACACGGTGGTGCAAACCTGAAAGTACAGGATATGTTTGAAAATATCATGGAAAACTGTCCGGACTGGGAAAATGAATCTTCCCTGAGAGATTATCTGAATGACATTCTGGATAAAAAAGTCTTCGACCATGCAGGTCTGATCTACGGTATGGGACATGCGGTTTATACACTGAGCGATCCGCGTGAAGTAATCCTGAAACGATATGCAAAATTCCTGGCAGAAGAAAAAGGAAAGACCAGAGAATTTGCCCTGTATGAGAAAGTGGAAGCGATTGCAGGCGAGCTGATCATGCACAAGAGAAAACTGTTCAAACCGGTATGTGCAAATGTCGATTTCTACAGTGGATTCGTTTACACGATGCTTGGCATCCCGAGAGAGCTGTTCACCCCGATCTTTGCGATCTCCCGTATGGCAGGATGGTCCGCACACCGTCTGGAAGAGCTGGTCAACGCCGGTAAGATCATCCGTCCGGCATACCGTTATGTGGGACACCACAGACCGTATCTGGAAGTGGAAGACCGTGAGGAACAGAACCCGTTCACAGAGGAATACCAGAGAAAATATAAGATTAAGAGCATTAAAAATGCATAAATAAAGAATAGAAAATCCGCCCGACAGAGAAGTCTGCAAGGCGGATTTTTGTATACATATAAGCAACGAGTCAAAACCCTGATGAACTGCAATGATAACGAGCAAAGTGTGAGCTGGGCGGGCAGTGAATCAGATCAGTCCATAATGTGCCATTGCTTTCATCAGCCCGTCATTTTCCACGGTATCGGTTACGTATTCCGTATACGGATCCAGTACCGGATCATGGTGTCCCAAAGCTACGGTGTGTTTTCCGTAGGTAAACATGGCGAGATCATTGCTGCTGTCACCGAAGACATAAGCATCATCCAGCTCCAGTCCGAAGTGTTTCAGGATAAAATCGATGGCGGTTCCCTTGGAATATCCTTTCGGTACAACTTCATAGACACCGCCCAGGCGGTCGATCAGATCCATATCTTTTGCCAGAGCAGGGAGCAGGGTGTCGGTATCGGTCTGTTCGTCGGTGTAGATGACAAATTTGTCAAAGTCGCAAAGTCCGCTTTCGATATAGTGCTCTCTGGTCAGTCCCAGTGTGGCGAGATACCGGCAGGTTCCCTCCAGTTTTGCAAACCGGGTAATGTGGGAGGAGCGGTAGCAGTCCTCTTTTCCCTCAAGAAGAAGCCCTGCATTTGCCGCCCTTGCCTGACGGATGATCTCCGCCTGACGCTCCTTTGGGATCTGCGTGGAGGTGAGCACCTCATCGTTGTATACAATATAGCTTCCGCAGCCACACAGATACCCGCTGAACGGCAGCTGACAGATCATCGGCGGCAGACAGCAGATGGTTCGTCCGGTGTTGATAAATAAAAGATGTCCGAGATCATGGGCTTTTTGCAGAGCCGCAGAGGCAGATTCCGGGATTTTACCGGTAGTCTCACTTAAAATTGTTCCGTCAATATCAAAAAATAATGCTTTCTTATTTGTACTCATGTTGATTCTCCATATCACCTGTGTTTTCATAAAATTGCAATTTATTATACAGCCGGAGAATCGGAAATGTAAATATAAAATAAGAAGAAAAATGGATTCGGGGGATTTCAGAGGGGGCAAAGTATGTTAAAATAGAACTATTCAGCGGGAAAACAGTAACCCGCAGAAAAGGATAAAAAGAAAGCTGTTTCGGAGTGTGTAAAATGCAAAGATGAGGAACAGTTATAAACAGAAAATTTTCAGGAGGAAAAAAGATGACCAAAAAACAGAGAACCCTGGAGATTATAGAGCGGTTGAAGAAAGAATACCCCGATGCGGCGTGCACCCTGGATTATGACCAGGCGTGGAAACTGCTGGTGAGCGTGCGGCTGGCGGCGCAGTGTACTGATGCCAGAGTGAATGTGGTCGTGGAGGGGCTGTTTGAAAAATACCCAAGTGTGGAGGCTCTTGCCGAGGCAGATGTGGAAGATATCGAGGCAATCGTGCGCCCCTGTGGTCTGGGAAAGAGCAAGGCGCGGGATATCAGTGCATGCATGAAGATGCTGCGGGATGAGTACGGCGGAAAAGTACCGGACGATTTCAAGGCATTGTTAAAATTACCGGGTGTGGGAAGAAAAAGTGCTAATCTCATCATGGGAGATGTCTTTGGCAAACCGGCGATCGTGACCGATACCCACTGTATCCGGCTGACTAACCGGATGGGACTGGTAGATGGCATCAAAGACCCGAAGAAAGTGGAGATGGCGCTGTGGGAGCTGATTCCGCCGGAAGAGGGAAGTGATTTCTGTCACCGGCTGGTAATGCACGGACGGGAAGTCTGTACGGCGAGAACCAAACCGTACTGCGACCGGTGCTGCGTGAACGACATCTGTAAAAAGGTGGGCGTAGAGTAGGAGGATAGAACGATGAAAATCGGGATCATATCGGACACACATGGAAAATTGCATCTGCCGGTTCTGGATCTGATCGCGGCCTGCGATGTGGTGCTGCATGCCGGAGATGTGGATAAGAGTCGGACCCTGGATCAGCTCTGGATGCATCTGAAACCGAATGCCCCTTTCTATCTGGTACGTGGAAACAACGACCGGGAGTGGGCAGAACGTATCGCAAAAACACAGCGGTTTTGTCAGGCGGGTGTTTCCTTTTTCATGGTGCACGACAGAAAAGATGTTTCCTGGGATCTGAATGGCGTACAGGTAGTTGTCTTCGGGCACAGTCACAAGTTTACGGTGGAAGAAATCGACGGAAGACTCTGGCTGAATCCGGGAAGCTGCGGCAGACCGCGGTTCGGCGCACCTTTGACGATGGCGGTGCTTACGATCGAAGACGGAGTGGAAAACCAGGAGTGGACGGTGGAAAAAATCACGATTTCCAGTCAGAATGTGGAAAACAGGAGTATAGTATGGAAAAAAATACAACCAAAACAGAAGTAAGAGAGAAAATACAGGAACTTTTAAAAACATTGAAGGCAGAGCAGGAGAAAAAGCCGCTGCGTCTGGTGGAACAGCTGGGGTATCTGATGTATGTCCGCCTGTTTATTGAATCACAGAAGAGAGCCAGCCTGCAGGAGAGCTTTCCGTTTGCCGGATTTCCAATGGAATGGACACCGGGGGACGAAGAAGTGGAGGATGGTCAGCGGATCTGGCAGCTGCAGTATCAGGTGCAGTATTGTTCTTCGATGGTGGAGCCGGGACATTTTATGGAAACTGCGAAGCTGGAAGAGAACGGTCTGTGGATGAGAGAATTATGTAAACTCATTGACTGGACCGCAGATCACTGTGACTGGGAAGAAGGGATGCCGCATCTGTTCGGTGCGATGCTTGAGGAGATGCTTCGCCAGATGTATGCCTGGGGAACGACCGGACTGTTTCTGATGCCGGAGAATCTCACGGAAGCAATGATCCGGCTGGCAGATGGCCGCAAGATCGAAAAAGTCTGGAATCCGGCGACGAGAACCGGTGGTTTCCTTGCGGCAGCACACCGGCAGTATCCGCAGTGGCAGTTATACGGATGTGAGGAAGAGAAAAATCAGTGGCAGATTGCCCGGATGCTGCAATTTTATCATGGCGGCGGCATGGAGAGGATCCGTCGGGATGATCCGCTGGAAACCGACCGCATCGATAAAACCGGGGAGCGCACGCCGGAAGGAGAAGTGCCGACGTATGAGGAATATGATCTGATCGTGACGAATCCACCGGTTGGAGAACTACCGATCGAAGACCAGGAACGCTACTGGATCAGTACCAGAAAAGCACAGCTGCAGTACATGCAGATGCTGATGAACCATGTGAAAAAGCAGGGTATGGTGATCGCAGTGGTCAATGAGGGAACCCTGTTTATGTATGATGCAGAGCAGAAGGTTCGCCAGTATCTGTTAAATGACTACCAGATTCAGGGGGTGATTTCCCTGCCGGCGGGAGCATTTTTACCGTATACGGGAAGCAAGGCTTCGGTTCTGATTTTTACAAGAGAAGAAGAGATCGACAGAGAGCAGCCGGTATGGTTTTATGAGATCCAGAACCTCGGATACAGCCTGGACCGCCGGCAGGAGCGTACAGGTGTGGATGATATTCCGGCGATGCTGGCATCCTGGGAGAATCGGAAAGAACTGGCAGATCAGTGGAAGCATCAGTTAGAGGAAGCCGCTGCGCACAACCAGTGGGAAAATCCGGTTCCGGCACACTGGGAAGAAAAATCCTGCTGGTTCGCAAGTCTGGATACGATCGCAAAAAATGACAATAACCTGTCAGCAGGAAGATACAAACCATGGAAAGAGCAGGAGACGGTTGTGACAGAATCCCCGGCGCAGCTTTTGAAAGAACTGGCAGATCTGGAAACCGATACGATGAAGAAAGTACAGGAACTGATGGAGATGGCGAGGGACTATGAGTAAGAAGAAAAATATGTACAAACTGGAATCTCTCGCCCGGCTGATCTCCGGAAGAACACCGGAGCGGGAGCAGAAGGAATATTATGCAGAGACCGGAACGCCATGGGTCAAGATTGAGAATCTTGATCAGGGCTATATCCGGGAGGCATCGGAATACCTGTCGGAACAGGGAAAAGAAAAGGTCAATCTGGTACCGGAAAACAGTGTCTTATTTTCCATTGTCGGCACGGTCGGAAAAGTGGGAATTGCCGGTCGGGAACTTGCTACGAACCAGCAGATCGTATCTCTGATCTTTGACGAGACCCGGGTGCTGCCACTGTACGGATATTATGCACTCCGGTATCATGCGGAAGAGATCCGCAAACTGTCCAATCAGACCACGATGGCGCTGATCAGCAGGAAAACCCTGGGACAGTATCGAATCTATGTGCCGGACAGTCTGGAAAAACAGCAGGAGATTGTGGATAACCTGCAGCGATTTGAAGAGATCAAGCTGAAAAAAGAAGAGATGCGAAGCCGGATGGAACGGTATGAGCAGGTATTGTTTCAGAGAATCTTTGCCTCTCAGCTGCGATATGGAGAAAAGGCGAAACTTCGAAACTATCTGAAAGAACCGGTGGGAACCGGCGTTCCGAAAAATGAAGAGCCAAACGGAGAATTTCCATGTGTGCGCCTGGAGGATTTCCGGAAGACCTATCTCACCGGACTTCACGCAGGAGAAAAAGCAGAGGAAAATGCAGGTGCGGACTGGGCGATTGATGACAAATACCGTGTCTGCCCGGGAGATGTCCTTCTTAGAAACGGAAAACTGATTCTGGTGGATCAGGCGGAAGATCCGCTGTATCTGGATCGCAGTGTACTTCGTATCGTGCCGGATCAGGGACAGATCCTGCCGGAAGTCTTATATGCATATCTGAACCAGCCGTGTATGGACGAAGTTCTCTACGGAGCCAGAAAAGAGGGCGATAACCGAAAACGTCCGATTCGTGCAGCCGAGGTGGAAAAGCTGATTCTGCCGCAGTTGTCCATGAAAAAACAGGAAGATTACAGCAGATGTCTGAAGAAAATCCGTGAGATCGAGAGAAATCTGGACCGGGAAATTGCACTGGCAGAGGCAGCATTTTCCGGTATGGGATGGCTGCTTTTGCGGAAAGAACCTGAGGAAGAGGCGAAGGCGGAAACTGTTTCGGGAGTGGAGACGGAAGAAGCTCAAAAGAAAGATCTGGAAACCATGAAAGTTCCGGAACAGGAAGCAGGTGAAGCGGATCAGGCAGAAGCCGGGGGGCAGGAAGAAACGCCGGAAGTGGTTTCGGGAAACGCCGGACAGCGGACGAAAAGAAAACGGATGGAACTGTCCAAAGAACAGAAAAGGACAGCTCATCTGGTTCTCGGTGTATTGTGCTGCTGGGCACCGCGGGATGAGCGAACCGGTGCATACTGTAAGCGGCGCCAGGAGATTTTCCGGATCGCACAGCCGTATTTTCAGCCGGCGGCGGTTTCCTTTGCTGATAAAAAGGGACAGCGGGAATATCTGCTGGAGAAGGATTTTCTGACCTATCGAAACGAGGAACTGAGTAAACGGTACGATACGCCGATTTATCTTTTACAGGAACTTTTACAGGAAGGCGAAAACGGCAATCCGCAGGATGCTCATCTGGCATTCCAGGGTGAGGACGGGATCGCGACGGATGAACTGTGGAGTACGGCGCAGATCCGGCAGATGGCAGTGCATGGCTGGGAGATGCTGATGGAGTATTCCGGGCTGGGCGCATGCGGATGGCTGGAGCGCGGAGAAAATTGAAACGAGGAGGCAGAGTATATGAAAACGGAGATTCTCATGGTCGGACTGGATCTGGACGGAACGGTATTTAATAACAACAAAGAGATTACAGCACATACCAGAAACGTTCTGGAAGAGGCAATCCGTCAGGGATGCGTTGTGCTTCCTGCCACCGGAAGACCGGAAATCGGACTTCCGAAAGCTTTTTTGGAGATCCCCGGTGTGGAATATGCGCTGACTTCTAATGGTGCCCGTATTATCCGGATCCCTTCCGGGGAGACGGTGTATGAAGAACTGATTCCCTGGGATGTCACGTTACAGGTGATCGAAGTGATGAAACAGTGGGCGGGAGAATCATGCAACTGGGAAACATATTTTGACGGAAAGATTTATGTAGAGGAAGAGACGTATCATTTTGTGCGACACGAATCGATGAGTCCCGCAATGGAACAGTATATCCGAAGCACCCGGACACACCAGAAACATCTGACAGAGAAAATCCGGGAGGAAAAGATCGGGATGGAAAAACTGCATCTGATCTTTGCCGATACAAAAGAGCGGGATCGCAGAGAAAAGGAATTGCAGCAGGTGTTTCCGAATCTGAGTATCTGCCATGCGACACCGTTTAACATGGAGATCATTTCCGGCAAGGCCGGAAAAGGAAACGGTCTGGTGGCACTGGGAAAGATCCTCGGCATCAAAAGGAAAGAGATCATGGCATGCGGCGACGCGCCAAATGACTGGAACATGCTCGAGATGGCGGGACTTCCGGTGGTGATGGCGAATGCGGATGAGGAGACGAAGAAAAAGGCAGCATTTATTACGAAGTCGAATGAGGAAGACGGCGTTGCGTATGCGATCGAGCGATTTGTGTTAAAAAATGAATGACGTATTTGCCTGAATGTCGGAAAACAGATGGGATTCGATACAGGTATGGCAACAGGGAGAAAAAGGAAAAGCGAAGAAAATGAGAAGAAACTGCACAGACGGAAAAGGAAAGGAGTTTATGCATGACTTTGAAACAACAACTTGGAAAGCTGAAATGGAAGAATTTTCTCTTCCTCACGATTGCCGGTATGGTGAATGCCTTCGGAGTCACGATGTTTATAGCCCCGGTAGATCTGTATGACAGCGGAATCTCCGGAACATCGATCCTGTTGTCACAGCTGACACCGGAATGGCTGTCACTGTCCCTCTTTTTGCTGGTATTGAACATTCCGCTGTTTTTATACGGACTCCGGAAACAGGGTGTCGTATTTACCATCTATGCGATCTACACGGTGGCGGTCTATTCGTTCGGAGCATGGCTGATCACGGATGTACTTCCGGTGGATGTAAGCATCGTATCGCCGCTTGCCGGATCGGATCTGCTTCTCTGCGCTATTTTTGGCGGACTGATCTCCGGTATCGGAAGCGGTATGGCGATTCGGTTCGGAGGAGCGATGGACGGTATCGAAGTGCTCGCCGTCATCTTTGCAAAACGGCTGGGAATTACGGTTGGTACGTTTGTGATGGCGTATAATCTGGTGCTGTATATCATCTGCGGATTTGTGATCCACAGCTGGATCTTGCCGCTGTACTCGATCGTAACCTACGGGGCGGCACTGAAGACGGTGGACTTTATTGTGGAAGGTCTGGATCGATCCAAAGCGGCTACCATCGTAACGGTTCACCCGGATGAGGTCTGCGCGGCACTCTCCGAAGCCTTTGAGTGCGGCATGACGATCACCGAGGCGAAAGGATATTATTCCGATTCCCCGAAGACGGTGGTGTACATCGTGGTAAACCGTTTTCAGGTAGGAAAAATGAAAGAACTGGTCCGTGAAAATGACCGCTCCGCCTATATATCGATCGCAGAGATCGCGGATGTGTACGGGGCAAATACGGATAAAGCCTGAAACGACAAAAATATAATTAAGAAGAAAGTGAGTAACTGTGAAGGTACTGAACAGTTACAAAAGTGAAAAAGATATGGATGGAAACATTCTTTTATGGATACAGGATCACCTTCGCTGGGAGGGCATGAACTGGTTCTGGAAAGGGATCACTTCCCTGGGAAACGGCGGATGGTTCTGGATCGTATTATGTATCCTGATGGTTGTATTTGCAAAAACGCTCGGAGAAAAATATCCGATAAAAAATGGCAACTGCTCCTGGGCGGTGATTGGAAAAGCCGGATGGTATGGTCTGCTGTCGATGGGAGTCGGCGCGCTGATCACCAATGTGTGTCTGAAAAATCTGGTAGCACGCACACGGCCGTATGAAGTGGTGGAAGGACTGGTGCCGCTGATCAGCAAACCGACGGATTATTCTTTCCCGTCGGGACACACCTGTGCATCCTTTGCCTGCACGCTGGTGCTGTACCGGATCTTACCGAAAAAATACGGTGTACCGGCAGTGCTCCTGGCGGCGCTGATCGCATTTTCCCGCCTGTATGTGGGCGTGCATTATCCGACCGATGTGCTGGGAGGTCTGGCCGTCGGAATCTTTTCTTCCTGTCTGGTTTTGTGGATCGGAAAGAAGAGGACGAAGAAATAAGAAAATCTTAAAAGAAACGTAATTGTCTGCCCGTGTGGTGTTCTTTATAATAAGAGAGAAAAGAACGCCATCCGGGCAGAAAGAGGTTTAGAGGGGAATGGGAAAGAAAATATTGAAATTGTTACTGTATCTGATGGCAGTGGTCGGAGTGCTCATCTGGCTGGACAGTACAGAAGGACTGACAGAAGAAGGGGCATTGATTATTTTTGGCATTGCATTATTGGCGTATTTTGTGATGAAACTGATCGGCTTTTTGGCAAAGAGACGCAGAATAAGAAGAGAAAGAGCGCGGAAAGCCAGAAGAAAACGTGAGTTGCTGGAAGTAAACAATTACAGAGGAAAACAGGGAACGGGTCGAAAAGCAGAAAATCATCGATCAGGAAAATGGAAAAGCAATGTAGAAACATATGTGCCGGATGTGGAACAATGGAAAGAAAATGTTTCGGGAAGCGGGTGGCAGAGAGAGAGAAGTCAGATAACATCCGTTGCTGCGACAGTGGCATCACAGAAAAACTACCGGAAACAGCAAAAAATACATAATCAAAGCGGTCATAAATTTCATATGACACGGAAAAAAATAGTCTGGACCGTCGGTTTGCTGGCCACATTCTGCATCGTTGTGCTGGCAGGGAAAACCTGGATCCGGCAGCACGAGCAGATTCCGGAGAGTCTTCTTAACATGGAAGAAAAATATCCGGAGGCTACAGATTTTGTAAAAAATTATCCGAAGCGAAGACACTATCAGACGATAGATATTTCATCCGAAGTGGAAACTGCCAGAGAAAACAGTGAGATACCGTATTTTTTGCAGTGGGATGAACGCTGGGGGTATGAAACCTACGGCAGCGATTTCCTTGCCGTCACCGGCTGTGGTCCAACCTGCCTGTCCATGATCACCTGTGGTCTGACCGGTTCCGAAACATGGAATCCCCTGGCCGTAGCTCAGTTTTCAGAAAAAGAAGGCTATTACGTTCCGGGTGAAGGAACCTCCTGGTCGCTGATGACCGAAGGTGCCAACAACCTGGGCCTCACAGCAGAAAACATCCCGGTAACACAAGAAAACATCCTTGCCGCCCTGCGGTCAGGCATCCCCCTGATCTGTTCCATGTATCCGGGTGATTTTACCTACACGGGTCACTTTATCGTTCTGACCGGAATCGATGAAAACGGTGCAATTACCGTCAACGACCCAAACAGCCCCGCCAACACCAAAAAACACTGGTCCATGACCGAAATATTACCACAGATCCGTCAAACCTGGGGATACCGTACCTGAACATACGGTATCCCTTTTTGTATATAAATAATGGAAGACGTATTATACAGTCTGTTTTAAAAGATTTTAGCAACATAAGGACAAAATTTAGCAACTAGCACATCATTTCGTAAATAACTGTATACTGCGTGAATGATACGGCTATTTCGAAAATGATGTACTAATATAATTTAAAAGTAAACAGCCAATACCAGCGAAAGAGGCGGCACCGGTTGGGTGTCTGCAGCACTTTGTGGGCGGTTAGGGGAAGCTTTGAGATCCGGCACCTACGCAGACTTTTCGCGAGGGTCAGCTGACCCTCGTGATTCATAGTCGGAGTTGGTGACTAGCTCAAAGTTCCCCTGCCCACGCTGCAGACACCCAACCGGTGCCGTCTCTTTCGCGTCCGTTTAGAAAAAAATAAAAATTTCAAATTTATTAGCACTCCCTCTTGACGAGTGCTAAAACATGTGTTATATTGCAACTAGAACAAAGAAAACAATGTGTTCCAAAAGGAGGGGCGCTTATGAATATCAGCAAATTTACGCAAAAATCATTGCAGGCTGTTCAAAACCTGGAAAAGACCGCATATGACTTCGGCAACCAGGAGATCGAGCAGGAGCATTTACTGTATAATCTGCTTCATCAGGAAGACAGTCTGATCTTAAAGATGATCGAAAAGATGGAGATTAACAAAGAACATTTTCTGAATAACGTGGAAAATGCCCTGAACGCCAGAGTCAAAGTCTCCGGCGGACAGCAATATATCGGACAATACCTGAATAAGGTACTGGTAAGCGGTGAGGACGAAGCCAAAGCCATGGGAGACGAATATGTTTCCGTGGAACATCTGTTTCTGGCAATGCTCCGTTATCCGAGTCCAAGCATGAAAAAACTGTTCCAGGAATATGGAATTACAAGAGAACGCTTCTTACAGGCATTGAGCACCGTAAGAGGAAACCAGAGAGTTACCTCCGATAACCCGGAAGCAACCTACGATACCCTGGCAAAATACGGTCAGGATCTGGTAGAGCGTGCGAGAAATCAGAAACTGGATCCGGTCATCGGTCGTGACAACGAGATTCGAAACGTGATCCGTATTCTTTCGAGAAAAACAAAAAACAACCCGGTACTGATCGGTGAACCCGGTGTAGGTAAAACGGCAGCTGTAGAAGGACTGGCACAGCGAATCGTCCGCGGCGATGTACCGGAAGGACTGAAAGATAAAACGATCTTCGCCCTGGATATGGGTGCACTGGTAGCCGGTGCAAAATATCGTGGTGAATTCGAGGAACGTCTGAAAGCCGTTCTGGAAGAAGTCAGAAAGAGCGAAGGAAAGATCATTCTGTTTATCGATGAACTGCATCTGATCGTCGGAGCCGGAAAAACCGACGGTGCGATGGATGCCGGCAACATGTTAAAACCGATGCTTGCCCGTGGAGAACTGCACTGTATCGGTGCTACCACACTGGATGAGTACCGTCAGTATATCGAAAAAGATGCCGCTCTGGAACGTCGTTTCCAGCCGGTACTGGTGGATGAACCGTCCGTGGAAGATACCATTTCCATCCTTCGTGGACTGAAAGAACGGTATGAGGTATATCATGGAGTAAAAATTACGGATGGTGCCCTGGTGGCAGCGGCAACACTTTCGAACCGTTATATCTCCGACCGTTTCCTGCCGGATAAAGCCATCGACCTGGTGGATGAAGCCTGCGCACTGATCAAGACCGAGCTGGATTCTCTTCCGGCAGAACTGGATGAACAGCAGCGTAAAATCATGCAGATGGAGATTGAGGAAGCGGCGCTGAAAAAAGAGACCGACAAACTCAGTCAGGAACGTCTGGCAGATCTGCAAAAAGAACTGGCAGAATACAAAGATGCATTTTCCGTACAGAAAGCACAGTGGGAAAATGAGAAACATTCCGTAGAGAAACTTTCCACACTGCGTGAACAGATCGAAGATCTGAACCGCCAGATCCAGGTGGCACAGCAGCAGTACGATCTGAACAAGGCTGCGGAATTACAGTACGGCGAACTGCCGAAACTGCAAAAACAGCTGGAGATCGAGGAAGAGAAAGTGAAAAATGAGGATCTCTCCCTGGTACATGAGAGTGTTACCGATGAAGAGATTGCAAGAATCATTTCCAGATGGACCGGTATTCCGGTGGCAAAACTGACGGAAGGAGAAAAGACAAAGATCCTGGGGCTGGAAGATGTCCTTCACAAACGTGTAATCGGACAGGACGAAGCGGTAACGAAAGTGACCGATGCGATCATCCGTTCCAAAGCGGGTATCAAAGATCCTACGAAGCCGATCGGATCCTTCCTGTTCCTTGGACCTACCGGTGTCGGTAAGACCGAGCTTGCAAAAACACTGGCGCAGACACTGTTTGATGATGAAAACAACATGGTGCGAATCGATATGAGTGAGTATATGGAGAAATACTCCGTATCCCGTCTGATCGGAGCGCCTCCGGGATATGTAGGCTACGAGGAAGGTGGTCAGCTGACCGAGGCAGTCAGAAGAAAACCGTACTCGGTAGTTCTGTTCGATGAGATTGAGAAAGCGCATCCGGATGTATTTAACGTACTGTTACAGGTACTGGATGATGGCCGGATCACCGATTCTCAGGGTCGTACCGTAGACTTCAAGAATACGATCCTGATCATGACATCTAACATCGGTTCGTCCTATCTGCTGGATGGTATCGAAGAGGATGGCAGCATCAAACCGGAAGCGGCTGAGATGGTACAGAATGACCTGCGTGGACATTTCCGTCCGGAGTTTTTGAACCGTCTGGATGAAATCATTATGTTTAAACCATTGACCAAAGACAACATCGGTGGTATCGTAGACCTGTTAATGGCAGAGCTGAACAACCGTCTGGCAGATCAGGAAATCCATATCCGTCTGACTGATGCGGCGAAGAGTTACGTCATCGAGGGCGGTTATGATCCGGTATACGGTGCGCGTCCGCTGAAACGTTATCTGCAGAAATATGTGGAAACACTGGCTGCAAAGATGATCCTCGGTGGAAAAGTTGGTCAGGATGATACGATCGTCCTGGATGTGACGGATGGTGAGTTGACAGCTTCTGTACAGTCTGTATAAAGGAGTTTTGAGATGATACCGAAAGATCCGGTGATGTTACTCAGTTATGTAAATACGCAGCTGAGAGATTTTTATTCCAGTCTGGATGCTTTTTGTGAGGATAAGGGCATCGAGAAGGAAGAACTGGTGGAGAAGATGAAATCCATTGAGTATGTGTATGAGGTGGATCGGAACCAGTTTGTATAAAAGGGAGGGGCATTCCTGCGAGAAGTGGGGGTGCTTCTTTTTTTGTGGTCGTTTGACGGACGCCGCCGCTCGGGGAAAGCCAGGAACAGCAGACGTGGGCAGGGGCGTTTTGAGCTAGCCGCCCACAAAGTGTCTGTTGTCCCTGGCTTTCCTCGAGCGGCGACTGAGATTGGAAACGGAAATGAGATAAGAGAGATGAAATAAGAGAGAGGAAGATGGTTGGAAGGAAAATTGAGGAGAAAATGTCGAAGAATGGTTGCGTAGCAGTGTGGAGAAGTGGTAGGATTACGGGTAGAAATGTTTTTTGGAAAGAAGCGTGATGCATTGAAGAGAAAGATCTGGATTCGGAGGGTGAGTGCCTGGGGGATGGGGATTACCATTTTTCTGGCGATTTTATTTACGTTTGTCTGTGTCAAAGGGGCACAGGAGTTTCGGGAGTTGAGAGAGGCTACGGATCAGTATATTGTCTGTGAGAAGGCAGCGAAGCAGTTGCAGGATGGTTCCGATTATCTGACCGAGCAGGTGCGGCTGTATGCGATGACAGGGGATACACAGTACCGGGAAGCGTATTTTCAGGAGGCGGATGGAACGAAGAGACGGGAAACCGCTCTGGAGAAACTCCGGCAGTATTTTGACGGAACAGATACCTTTGAGACGCTGCAGACGGCGCAGAATTATTCCAGTGAGCTTATGGAGCGGGAATATTACTCGATGAAACTGATCGCGCTGGCGAATGGAGAAGAAGAGACACAGTTAGAAGAAGAATTGCAGGAAACAACGATTTCCGATGAAGATCTTGCGCTTACTGCACAGGAGCAGATAAAAACAGCGCAGAATCTGGTCTGCGATACTGAGTATCAGAGAATGAAAACAGAAATCCAGGATCACGTATCGGATTGTATGGCGAGCCTGACCACGAAAACACAAAATCGACAGGGACGGACAACCAGCATTTTTTCAGATATTTATCTGAAACTGGAGATCGGAATCGTGATCGTGATCGCACTGCTTCTTTTAGACAGTATCGTGATGCGCTGGCTGGTTGTGAAACCGCTGATTCGTTATAATGAGAGTATTCTGCGTGGCGAGATTTTCCCTGTAGTTGGAGCAGAAGAATTACAGAACCTGGCTATTACGTACAATCAGGTTTATGAGGAAAATCAGGAGACACAGTGGCTGATCCGTCACCAGGCGGAGCATGATGCAATGACAGATCTTTTAAACAAAGGATCTTTTGAAAAGATTCTGGCAATTTATGAAAAAGGCGATACACCATTTGCGATGATCCTGGTGGATGTGGATATCTTCAAATCCGTCAACGATACCTATGGACATGCAACCGGTGATGCGATACTGAAAAAAGTATCGAGTCTTTTAAAGCGTGCATTCCGTAGCGTAGACTATGTATGCAGAATCGGTGGCGATGAATTCGCCATTGTGCTGGTCGAGATGACCAGTGATCTGAAATATACGATTCAGGAAAAGATTACCGCAATGAATCAGGAACTCTCGGAACCGACAGACGGACTTCCGGCAGTGTCGTTAAGCGTGGGCGTTGCATTTTCTGACCGGGAAAACCCGGGCGAGAGCATTTTCAAAGATGCCGATAAAGCACTGTATCAGATCAAAGAACATGGAAAACACGGATGTGGTTTCTATGGAGAAAAAGAAACAGAAGAATAAGCATAAGAATATCCGGAGAGGCATGGAAAGGTTCCGTGTTCTCTTCCGGATATTTTTACTTTGAAGAAAATTGATGCTATGTAAAAAATTCTTCCTGCTTTCTTCAGAAATTCTTTTGTTTTCCTTTCAATAATATCAAAAGTATTCGGGTATCCTAAAGACAGTGAAAATACAGAAAAAGGAGGATATCAGAATGAGAGCGGTATACAGACAGTGGATGCAACAGGATGTGAAAAGGTCGGCAGCGGAGAGCTATTCGCCGCTTTCCCTGATCTTTCTGTTCTTTTTCTTTTCTTTTATCGGATGGTGCTGGGAAGTGGGATATCATCTGGTGATCGATCACCGTTTTATCAACCGTGGCATGCTGTTCGGACCGTGGCTTCCGATCTATGGCGTGGGCGGTGTGATGATCCTGCTGGTACTGCGGCATTTTTTTGAGCGGCCGGGGAAATTATTTTTTATGATCATGCTGGTGTGCGGAACGATCGAATACCTGACCGGCTGGGCGCTGGAGACGATCTGGCATACCCGCTGGTGGGATTACCGGGAATATACCTTTCAGATTCAGGGAAGAGTCAGTCTGATCGGACTTCTGATCTTCGGAACCGGCGGACTTACCATCGTGTACTGGATCGCACCGAGATTTAATCAGTGGCTTGGAAAAAAAGAGGGCAGAAACGAGGAAATTATTGCATTTCTTTTGCTCGCGCTTTTTCTGATCGATGTCTGCTATTCGATTCTGCATCCGAACCAGGGAGCAGGGATCACAGCTCCGGCGGGGGCAGTGCTGGCGATGCGGCCGTAGCTTTCCCGGGATGCATTTTGATGAGATTTTGATACTGTTATCTATCAATCCATGTATAAAAGGAATAAGTCATTCCTAACGGAGTATTGACAGGAAAGTAACAAAGTGTTAATATAGTTCTTGTATAAATTCCATAGTAACATATCAAGTGCATCTGCAAACAAAGTTTGCCGGTGAGAGAGGGAATTCAGGTGAGAATCCTGTGCGATCCGGTCACTGTAATCAGGGAGGAGAGCCCGGTAGGATCCATTGTACCGCAAGGTATGAGAAGGAGGGCCGACTGTTGATCTGTAAGTCAGGAAACCTGCTTGTATGTCGTAAGGTTAAAGCTTCCGAGTAAAGTTTTACATCCTGTTTGAAAAAAAGAGATGTCAACTTTCTGTCGGGGAAAAGACATCTTTTTTACGCGGACAACGAGCCAAAGTCCACGTTTACGTGAGAACTTGGTGACTGCCGCGATAGCAGAAGGAACTTGTGAAGCAAGTTTCTTCTGCTTGCAAAAAATGCGAACTTATGGAATGGTCGAAACAGGAGCGTAGTGTTTCGAGACCTTGACTATTTGAATTTATGCACGATTAAACGACAGGGATGAACGGAACTCTGGTTCTGTGGATCTACTGTATCATTTACCTCCGCAACCAAGTGATATAGATTCCTCTTGGATCTTGTGCAGGAGCAGAGCGGTTTCATCCGGTTGGCCTTGAGAAGGGAAGCCCGCAAGGGCTTCTTTTTTTTACGTGAGCAAAATTCGCGAAGCATATTTTATCTCGTTGCACGTTCAACATACTTGCATGTAGAAATAACTTTTTACAATTGAAAGCACCGGAACTTCATGGTACACTGAGGGAGAAAAGTAACTGGAAAAAACAGCTACAGAAAAATATAAATGGAGGCGTAATATGGAGGGTTTTACAACGAAAAAACAGCCGTTTACAACGGTATGGAAGATGCATACTGCGGGCGATGCGCAGTGGTATCCGGCGCAGGTTCCGGGAACTGTCTATACGGATCTGTTGAGAAACGGACAGATGGAAGATCCGTTCTGGAAAGACAATGAATACAAGGCTCTGGATCTGATGGAAAAAGATTACGAGTACGAGACCGTATTCGAGGGAGTCGAAGCACAGGCAGGTGAAAAACAGTGGCTTCGTTTTGAAGGACTGGACACGATCTGCGATGTTTACCTGAACGAAGAAAAGATCGGCAACACCTATAACATGCACAGAACCTGGGAGTTCGATGTGACAGGCAAGGTGAAAACAGGAGAAAATGCACTGCGTGTGTATTTCCATTCCCCGTTGGAATATATTAAAGAAGCTTACGAAAAACAGCCGACACACGGAAGTGAAGATGCGATGGATGGCTTTGTGCATATCCGCAAAGCACACTGTATGTTCGGATGGGACTGGGGGGCGCATCTGCCGGATGCAGGAATCTTCCGCCCGGTGTATCTGCTGACGATGACCGAAGGCAGAATCGACAGTGTATATATCCGTCAGGAACACAAAGAGGGGAAAGTAACCCTGCATTTTGATGTGAGCAGAAACCCGAAAGAGGATCTCAGAAAAGAGATCCGGGTGGGAAAAGAGGCAGATGGCTATACCTATGAAGTAACTGTGACAGCACCGGATGGTACAAAGATCACTGCAAAAGATACCCCGGAGGATCTGGTGATCGAACAGCCGAAGCTCTGGTGGCCAAACGGTGTGGGCGAACAGCCATTATATGAAGTGACCGTAACGTTGGCAAAAGACGGACAGCCGGTGGACAGCTGGACAAGAAAAATCGGTCTTCGCACGATGACGATGGATATTCATCCGGACGAGTGGGGTGAGAGCTTTGCCCATCAGGTCAACGGAAAAGACATCTTTGCGATGGGCGCCGATTATATCCCGGAAGATCATCTTTTGGGTCGTGTGACACCGGAAACTACAAGAAAACTGCTCGAACAGTGTAAGGCAGCCAACTTTAACGCAGTCCGTGTGTGGGGCGGCGGTTACTATCCGGAAGACTGGTTCTATGATCTGTGTGACGAACTGGGACTGATGGTATGGCAGGACTTTATGTTTGCATGTGCAGTCTACGATCTGACACCGGACTTTGAGGCAAATATCCGGGAAGAATTTATTGATAATGTAAAAAGATTACGTCATCACGCATCCCTGGGACTGTGGTGTGGTAATAATGAGATGGAACTATTTGTAAAACAGGGAGAGTGGGTAACAAAACCGAGCGAGGTGCGCGATTATCTCTTCATGTACGAGCGCGTGATCCCGGAGATTCTGAAGAAATACGATCCGGAAACCTTCTACTGGCCGGCAAGCCCGTCTTCAGGCGGCTGCTTCGATGATCCGTCCGATCCGAACCGTGGCGATGTGCATTACTGGGATGTATGGCATGGCAACAAACCGTTCTCGGATTACCGGAATTATTATTTCCGCTATGCAAGTGAATTTGGCTTCCAGTCCTTCCCGTCTCTCGAGACGATCAAAACCTTTACCGACGATCCGGCAGACTGGAACATTTTCTCTTATGTCATGGAAAAACACCAGAGAAATGCAGGCGCAAACGGAAAAATCCTGAATTATCTGCAGCAGACCTTCCGCTATCCGACCGAATTTACCACGTTATTGTATGCTTCCCAGATGTTACAGGCGGAAGCGATCAAGTACGGGGTGGAACATTTCCGGAGAAACCGTGGCAGATGTATGGGTGCGATCTACTGGCAGTTAAATGACTGCTGGCCGGTAGCTTCCTGGGCATCCGTAGATTATGAGGGAAGATGGAAAGCCCTGCATTATTATGCAAAACGGTTCTTTGCACCGGTGATGGTATCCTGTGAGGAACAAAACTGGATGACTGCGGAAGCAAATATGAACCGTGAGCATTTTGAATATGAAAAATCCATCCGCCTGAATGTGACGAATGAGACACTCGAAGAAAAGAAAATCCTGGTAAAATGGGCACTTCGAAACGCGGACGCATCCGCAGTGAAGGCAGAGGAGCGGGAAGTAACCGTACCGGCACTTTCGAGTGTATGGCTGGATAAAGAAGAATATCCGGATGTGGATGTGTTCAGTCAGTATGTAAGTTACGAGGCATGGGACGGCGATACTTGTATTTCCGAGGGCAGTGCGATCTTCTCCTATCCGAAGTATTTCCGTTATCTGGATCCACAGCTGTCTTACCGGATCGAGGGAGATGAGATCGTAGTCAGCGCGAAAGCATATGCGAAAGGCGTGGAGATCCTGAATGCGTCCGAAGATCTGATCCTGTCCGACAACTATTTTGACATGAATGCCGGAGAAAAGAGAGTGAAGATCCTCGGCAAAGCGTCCAGAAAAGTGGAAGATCCGGCAGACTGGGAGAACCAGGTAAAAGAGCAGCTGGCAGGCGGTCTGAACCTGCGAAGCGTTTACGATATTCGATAAAAGATGTTGGGGCAAAAGCATTTTACCCCTTTGATACCGGATTGCGAATGCTTTGGCGGATCCCAAGTTCATAAATCTTCGTGCAAGCAAGCTTGCGTCAGATTTCCGAACTTTTGATCCTGCTATCAACAAAAAACTTGACAAAAGAAAAAAAGCCTACTATAGTAATGTCAGCCTTATTTGTTTTGAAAACAGGTAACAGAAAAAGGTAGTGACAAAGAGGAGTAGATACCGTACCCCGCAAAGAGAGGGAGCTTCGTGGCTGAGAGAGGTCCCCGGCAGACGATATCGAAGGTAGCTTTGGAACCGGAAGACTGAACGTTTTTCAGGCAGAAAATCAGTAAGCTTTCACGGCTGATCCCCGTTATCGGATAATGAGATGTATGGAGATTTTGTATTTCCATATAAGCAAGGTGGTAACGCGAGACATTCGCCCTTCACACAGATGAGAGTCTGAGTGGAGGGCGTTTCTAATCTTCAAAAAAGACAAAGGAGACGACCATGAGCAAAGAACTGGCAAAGACTTACGATCCGAAAGGACTCGAAGACCGCTTATACCAGAAATGGCTGGACAGCGGCTATTTTCATGCAAAAGTAAACAAAGCAAAGAAACCATTTACCATTGTTATGCCGCCGCCAAACGTAACCGGACAGCTGCATATGGGTCATGCACTGGATGAGACCATGCAGGATATCCTGATTCGTTTCAAGAGAATGCAGGGCTACGAAGCACTGTGGCAGCCGGGAACCGACCATGCAGCGATCGCTACAGAGGTTAAGGTTATCAACAAATTAAAAGAGCAGGGCATCGACAAAAACGAGATCGGGAGAGAAGAATTCTTAAAACATGCCTGGGCATGGAAAGAAGAGTACGGCGGAAAGATCATCAACCAGCTGAAAAAACTAGGTGCTTCCGCTGACTGGGAGAGAGAACGTTTCACCATGGACGAAGGATGCTCCAAGGCAGTACAGGAAGTATTTATCCGCCTGTATAACAAAGGATATATCTACAAAGGATCCCGTATCATCAACTGGTGTCCGGTATGCCAGACTTCTATCTCTGACGCAGAGGTAGAGCATGAGGATCAGGACGGATTCTTCTGGCACATCAACTACCCGGTAGTCGGTGAAGAAGGAAAATTCGTAGAGATCGCAACAACCCGTCCGGAGACGCTGCTCGGCGATACCGCAGTAGCAGTAAACCCGGAAGATGACAGATACAAAGATCTGGTAGGAAAGATGCTGAAACTGCCTCTGACCGACCGTGAGATCCCGGTGATCGCAGATGCGTATGTAGACAAAGAGTTCGGAACCGGATGTGTAAAGATCACACCGGCACATGACCCGAATGACTTTGAAGTAGGAAAACGTCATAACCTGGAAGAAATCAATATCCTGAACGATGATGCAACCATCAACGATCTGGGTGGAAAATACGCAGGCATGGATCGCTACGAAGCAAGAAAAGCAATGGTAAAAGATCTGGAAGATCTGGGACTGCTGGTAAAAGTAGTACCGCACAACCACAGCGTAGGAACACATGACCGTTGCGGCACAACCGTAGAGCCGATGATCAAACCGCAGTGGTTTGTAAAGATGGACGAGATGGCAAAAGCAGCGATCGACACCCTGAAAGACGGCGATTTACAGTTTGTTCCGGAACGTTTCGACAAGACTTACCTGCACTGGCTGGAAAACATCCGTGACTGGTGTATCTCCCGTCAGTTATGGTGGGGACACAGAATCCCGGCTTACTACTGTGACGACTGCGGCGAGACCGTAGTGGCAAAAGAGATGCCGAAGATCTGCCCGAAATGTGGAAAGAATCATTTCCATCAGGATGAAGACACCCTGGATACCTGGTTCTCCTCCGCACTGTGGCCATTCTCCACACTGGGCTGGCCGGACAACACCGAAGAGATGGAATACTTCTATCCGACCGACGTACTGGTAACCGGATACGATATCATTTTCTTCTGGGTAATCCGTATGGTATTCTCCGCTCTGGAACAGACCGGAAAAGCACCGTTCCATCATGTACTGATCCACGGTCTGGTAAGAGATTCTCAGGGAAGAAAGATGAGTAAATCCCTGGGTAACGGTATCGATCCGCTGGAAGTCATCGACAAATACGGCGCGGACGCCCTGCGTCTTACTCTGATGACCGGTAATGCACCTGGTAACGATATGCGTTTCTACTGGGAGCGTGTGGAATCCAGCAGAAACTTCGCAAACAAAGTATGGAACGCTTCCCGTTTCATCATGATGAACCTGGAAAAAGCAGAAGTTCCGGCTTCCATGGATCTGTCCGAACTGACAGCAGCAGACAAATGGATCCTGTGTAAGTTCAACGATGTGGCAAAAGATGTGACCGATAACATGGAAAAATTCGAACTGGGTATTGCCGTACAGAAAGTATACGACTTTATCTGGGAAGAATTCTGCGACTGGTACATCGAGATGGTAAAACCGCGTCTGTACAATGACGAGGATACCACAAAAGCAGCAGCATTGTGGACACTGAAAACGGTTCTCGGCGGCGCACTGAAACTGCTGCATCCGTACATGCCGTTTATCACAGAGGAAATCTACTGCACTTTGGATCCGGAAGAAGAATCCATCATGATCGCTTCCTGGCCGGAATGGAAAACCGAGTGGGATTTCAAACAGGATGAAAAAGATGTCGAGATGATCAAAGAGGCAGTCAGAAGCATCCGTGGCGTGCGTACCGAGATGAACGTACCACCGAGCAAGAAAGCTACCGTATATGTAGTGGCAGAAGATGCATCTGTAAGAGAAACCTTTGAAAAAGGTAAAGTCTTCTTTGCAACACTGGCATCTGCAAGCGAAGTTCTGGTACAGAACGACAAGAGCGGTATCGCAGAGGACGCAGTATCCGCAGTGATCCCGCAGGCAGTGATCTACATCCCGTTTGCGGAACTGGTAGATATTGAAAAAGAGATCCAGCGTCTGGAAAAAGAAGAAGGACGTCTGGAAAAAGAATTAGCCCGTGTCAACGGCATGCTGAGCAACGAACGTTTTATCAGCAAAGCGCCACAGGCTAAGATCGATGAGGAAAAAGGAAAACTGGAAAAATACACACAGATGATGGAACAGGTAAAAGAAAGACTGGCACAGCTGCGGTAAGGTATGCGAGCAACGAGTCAAAGTCCATGCAATCACATGAGACACTGACGATTGCCGTGATATCGGTTCGGAACATGTAGCGCGTGTTTCGAACAGATTTTAGGGGCGTATCTGAATACGATGAGATTTCAGGTACGCTTCTGTATTTACGCAGCAGATAGGAGCAGAAAGAAAACATGAAAAAAATCAATCTGAAAAAACCTACCCGCAATCAGGTGATTCGGATCTGTAACTTGTTGTCAGTACCCCTGCAGTTTCTGGGGTGCTGTGTACTGTATCTGGTAATCGAGGCGCTTTCCCGTCATTCCCTCTGGGAAGCCTGGCAGTATATGACCGGAAGTCCTCTGATCTTTTTATACAATGCATTTTTAATTTTTACCACAAGCCTTGTGGTATATCTGTTTAAACATAGAATCCTTGCCAGAACTATCGTGGGATGTTTCTGGTTTCTCCTGGGATGTGTGAACGGATTTTTGCTGTTAAACCGTGTAACACCATTTACCGGACCGGATCTGAAACTGATCAGTGATGCTCTTCGGATCCTGAACAAGTATCTGTCACCGGGGCTGGTAGTGGCAGTACTGATCGGACTTGGGATTCTGGTGTTATTCTTCATCTGGATGTTCCGGAAAGGATGGAAGTTTCAGGGAAAGATCCGTTACTGGCTGAATATCCCGTTAATTCTTCTTGGTGTGGCAGCTTTTGTACTGACCAGTAAGCTGGCGATCGATAACCGGCTGTTATCGACGTACTTTGGAAATATCGCTTATGCGTACCAGGATTACGGATATCCGTACTGTCTGGCAGTTACGATCTTTGATACCGGTATCAGTGAGCCGAACGGATATTCCAAGGCACTGATGGAAGATATCGTGGACAGCGAAGGAGAGATTAAGAAGACCAAGAAAAAGAACACGGATGTCAATATCCTGTTTTTACAGCTGGAGACATTCATCGATCCGACGGAAGTGAATTTCCTTTCTTTTTCCGAGGATCCGATTCCGAACTTCCGGAAATTGAGTGAGGAATATTCCTCCGGATACTACAAAGTGCCTGCTGTAGGAGCGGGAACCGCGAACACGGAGTTCGAGTCGATCACAGGTATGAGCCTGCATTATTTCGGAGCGGGCGAGTATCCGTATAAGACAATCCTGAAAGAGACAACCTGCGAGAGCGCGGCGTATGATCTGAAGAAACTCGGCTACAGCACGCATGCGATCCACAACAACGAGGCGAACTTCTATGGAAGAAGAACGGTATTTTCCAGACTGGGATTTGACACCTTTACTTCCGAGGAATACATGCCGGATATCAGCGATACCACGCCGATGGGCTGGGTAAAAGACCACATTCTGACCGATGAGATCTTCAAAGCGATGGAATCCACAGAGGGTCCGGACTATGTATACACGATCTCGGTACAGGGACACGGCGATTATCCGACCGAGCCGGTGCTTTCCGATCCGGAGATCAAGGTGACCGGTGCGGAGTCCGAAGAGAAGAACAACGCATGGGAATATTATGTAAATCAGCTTCATGAGATGGACCAGTTTGTAAAAGAACTGACGGACCGTCTGTCAGAGTTTGATGAGCGAGTGGTTCTGGTCATGTACGGCGACCATCTGCCGACGATGGATCTGAAAGTGGAAGATATGAAAAACCGCTATCTGTTCCAGACGAAATACGTGATGTGGAGTAACTTCGACATGAAAAAGAAAGATAAGAACATTGCCGCTTACCAGATGGCAGCGGAAGTGTTCAACCGTCTTGGCATCCACGAAGGAACGGTCTTCAACTATCATCAGACCAGAAAAGGAACCAGAAATTATCAGCTGGATCTGCAGGCACTGCAGTACGATATCCTGTACGGAAAACAGTATGTCTACGGCGGAGAAAATCCATTTGCGGCAACACAGATGCAGCTGGGTATCTATCCGGCGACACTGGAACGGCTGGAGTCCATCGGAAACGGCAGTTACTATGTCTACGGAACCAATTTTACGGCGTCGAGCAGGCTGGAGATCAACAAAGAACTGCAGGAGACGCAGTACATCAGTCCGACGCAGCTTCTGGTGCAGAATGTAGAACTGGCGGACGGCGACCAGGTATCGGTTGCGACACAGAGTAACAGTTCCACGAAAAAGGTACTGTCACGGACGGATTATCTGACCTATAACGAAGATAATGGCGAGCTGATGTCGCAGGAAAGTTATCAGGCGAAAAAGTCGGCAAAAGCGATGATTGAGCGGCTGAAAGAACAGCACGAGAAAGAACAGGCGGATGAGCAGGCAGATGACGGACAGACACAGGAAGAGACGACAACGGAGGAAACAACCCCGGAACTGTCTCTGACTCCGGCACCGGCATCCACCCCGGAATCCTGAGAAAAGTCTAAAGTTGCGACATAATTTACTTGATTATTACCACCACTATTATATAATGGAAAGTACCGGGAAACCGGACAAATACATTAGATAAAGTGGTGGTAATTTTGAATTATAGAAAAATCGTAGATTATATTGAAGAGATACCGAAGTTTACATCGAAAAACCCTCTGGATCACACAAAAGCCTTGCTGAAACGCCTGGGCGATCCGCAGAATCAGATGCAGGTGATCCATGTGGCGGGAACGAACGGCAAGGGAAGCGTCTGCGCGTACCTGGACTCCATGCTCCGGGCAGGAGGCTACAAAGTTGGTTTATTTACTTCGCCGCATCTGGTAAAGATCAACGAACGTTTTAAGATCAACGGAGAGATGATCTCCGACGAACAGTTTGTGAAGGCTTTTGAAGAAGTACAGACGATTATCCGACAGGCACAGGAAGACGGACTGGATCACCCGAGCTATTTTGAGACACTGTTTCTGATGGGTATGGTGGTCTTTAAAGAAGCAGATGTGGATTATGTGGTTCTGGAGACGGGACTTGGCGGAAGACTGGATGCGACGAACACGGTAGACCGTCCGCTGGCATGCATTATCACATCGATCAGCCTGGATCACGTGGAATATCTGGGAGATACTATCGGAAAAATTGCCGGAGAGAAGGCGGGAATCATCAAACCGCAGGTTCCGGTGATCTATGACGGACACCAGCCGGAAGCCTCCGAAGTGATCGAAAAACGGGCAAAAGAACTGGGTTCCCCGGCATTTGCACTGACCGAGGATATGTATGAGATGCAGAGAAATACAAGAGAAGGCATTGATTTTTCCTTCCATTGTAAGTATTATAATACTGTTCAACTGTCGATTCCGTATATCGCACCGTACCAGATGATGAACGCTTCTCTGGCATTTTTCACGATGGAACAGCTGCGGGATGTGCATAAGATTCCGGTGGAAAAACTGATCGAGGGACTGAAAAATACCCATTGGGAAGGCCGGATGGAGACGATCTTACCGGATGTTATCGTAGACGGTGCACACAATGCAGACGGCGTGGCACGGTTTGTGGAGACGGCATGCCATTTTGGAAAAGAGCATCCGATCACGCTGTTATTTTCCGCAGTGGCTGACAAAGAGTATGAAAAAATGATCCGCACGGTCAGCGAAAAGATCCGCCCGCGGGCAGTCGTAGCCACGGAAGTGGGTGGCAGCAGAGTCGTACCTGCGACCGAACTTGCACAGTTTTTCAAAGAAGACGGATGTGAACAGGTGATTGCTGAGGCAAATGTAGGAGAGGCATTTGAAAAAGCATTATCTTTAAAAGGTGATGGAATGTTATTTTGCGTTGGATCTCTGTATCTGGTAGGTGAGATCAAAGAGTACCTGCAGAAGAATCCAAAAGCATAGGAGAGAAAAGAATGATTAATTACGAAGAGGAATTGAAAAAATTCAAACCGTGTCTTGATGTGGACGAGATCGAGAGTGCGGTGTATACACGGGATCTGACCGATATCGTGGATATCCTGCAGGAGATGTTGAAAACAGAGAAAAAAGACCGGAAAGAATAAGGGGTAAAACATGAATTGTATGAATTGCGGAGCTCCGCTTGGAAAGTCGGATTACTGTCCGAGCTGTGGTTTTCATGTGGAAGTACAGAAGAAAATCTGGCAGCTGTCCAATACCTATTACAATCTGGGGCTGGACAAGGCGCAGATCCGGGATCTGTCCGGAGCCATTGATCTGTTAAAGCGCAGCCTGAAGTTTAACAAGTTAAATGTTCAGGCGAGAAACCTGCTGGGACTGGTGTATTTTGAGACCGGCGAGGCGGTAGCGGCGCTGAGTGAATGGATCATCAGTAAAAATATCATGCCGGAAAACAACATCGCTTCCGAGTATATCGAACGGCTGCAGCAGAACGCCAACAAACTGGATGTGATCAACCAGACCATCAAAAAGTACAATGACAGTCTGAAGTGCTGCCGCAAGGGCAGTGAGGATGTGGCGGTGATCCAGCTGAAAAAGATTCTGAACCAGAATCCGAAGCTGATCAAGGGCTATCATCTGCTGGCACTGATCTATCTGAAAAAAGAAGAGTACGAAAAAGCCAGAAGGATCTTGAAGAAAGCGGCGAAGATTGACAAGACAAACTCTACCACCCTGCGTTTCCTGCGGGAAGTAGACGAGCAGACCGGAACGGTTACCAGTCTCGAGCCGAGACGGTGGGCATTTGGTCTGCGGGAAAAAGAAGACAGAACGCCGAGAAATCAGTCCGTTGCTTACCGGACAGAAAACGATGTGGTGATCCAGCCGCCGACCTTCCGGGAGAGTTCTATGGCAGCAACTTTGCTGAACCTGGGATTTGGTTTTCTGGTAGGAGCCTGCCTGGTATGGTTTTTGATGGTACCGGCAAATACGCAGCGCATCAACAAAGCGGCGAATGAAAAAGTAGTAAGTTACAGCAATACGATGGCAACACAGTCTGCCGAGATGAATAAGATGCAGGAACAGATCGACCAGTCGGAAGAAACGGTAGCATCTGCCCAGCAGCAGATCGAGGATGCCCAGAATCAGACGACCAGTTATGAGAATCTGATCAAGGCGTATGCAGCTTTCCAGAGCGGAAATTATACTTCCGCGGCGAATGTTTTACAGAATGTCCAGGCAGATCTTTTGTCTGTGGATGCAAAAGAAATCTATGATTCGATCTATAAGAACATCCAGACGACGATGAAGAACAATCTGAAAACACAGGGCGAGCAGGCATTTTACGCGAAAGATTATGAGACTGCGATCAACGATCTGAGTCAGGCAATGGAGATGGATGATTCGGACTATGAAGTGCTGAATCTGCTGGCGCATTCCTACCGACTGAATGAACAGTATGATCAGGCGGTAGAGATCTTCCAGAAGATCGTGGATCGGTTTCCGGGTACGAAACGTGCGACCACTGCACAGAAATATATTGACAACGGTGGCAAAGGATTTGACACGGTTGGTCAGAAGAGCAGTTCCGGTACAACCAGTACACAGACGCAGAGTCAGACGACGGCTTCACAGGATACTGCACAGAGCGGAGATACCACCGGTACACAGGATACAGGCGGAACCGAAGCCGGTCAGACCGGTAACGGAGACAATGCCGAAGGAACTTCCGGGGAAGACGGACAATAAGAGAAACCTCAGAGCGGGGGAAATACAAAAGAACTTGTATTTCCCCCGCTTTTTGTATATGGGGAATACAGGTCAGAAGGAAAAAGAAGGGGAGGATATCTATGGAACAATTTCAGGTGAAGGGACGGACGTTAGTGATCCGGATGCCAAAAGAGCTGGATCATCATACCACAGGGCAGATTCCGCAAAAAGCAGACCGAATGATCGGGGAGAGGAATATTCAGCGGATTGAGTTTGACTTCCGGGATACCGGATTTATGGACAGTTCCGGGATCGGTGTGATCATGGGGCGGTATCAGAAACTGCGGCTGCTCGGGGGGAGTGTTGCTGCGACGCATGTCAGTGACCGGATCTGGCGGATCCTGCATCTGGCGGGAGTGACGAAGGTGCTGGAAGTAGAAAAGGAACGAAACTGGAAGGAAAACAAATAAGGGGGGAGAAAAGATGGAACAGAAGAATGAGATGATGCTTACGTTTGACAGCAGATCGAGCAATGAATCATTTGCCAGGGTGGCGGTAGCGGCATTTACCACGCAGTTAAATCCCACGCTGGAAGAGGTGGCGGATATCAAGACCGCCGTGTCGGAGGCAATCACCAATGCGATTATCCACGGATATGACAATCAGGTGCGAAAGATCCGGATCCGCTGTCAGGTCAGTGAACGGACACTGTATGTGCAGGTGGAGGATGACGGCAAAGGAATCGCGGATGTGAAAAAAGCGATGGAACCAATGTACACCACACGGCCGGATCTGGACCGCTCCGGGATGGGATTTGCATTCATGGAAGCGTTTATGGATCAGGTGGAAGTGGAGTCAAAAGTGGGCGTGGGAACCATCGTCCGCATGAAAAAGAAGATCGGACAGACGCAGCAGCCATTTGCATAAAAGGAGGTCCTATGGAGCGTACCCTCGGGTTGATACAGAGAGCACACGATGGGGATAAAGAGGCGCGGGACATACTGGTGGAAGAGAATGTGGGGCTGGTCTGGAGTATCGTCCGGCGGTTTCAGCACAGAGGCGTGGAGCCGGAGGATCTGTTCCAGATCGGAACGATCGGGCTGATTAAGGCAGTGGATAAGTTTGACTGCAGCTATGAAGTCTGCTTTTCGACATATGCTGTTCCGATGATTACCGGAGAGATCAAACGATATCTGCGGGATGACGGGATCCTGAAAGTGAGCCGTTCGTTAAAAGAAACGGCTGCGAAAGCGTACCGGATCCGGGAACAGCAGGAGAAACAGACGGGCAGGGAACCGACCACGCAGGAAATCGCACGGGAACTCGGGATCTCGCCGGAGGAACTGATGGAGGCGATGGATTCTTATGTGCAGGTGGAATCGCTGCAGCAGACAATCTATCAGGGGGAGGGAAACACGATCCTTCTGATGGATAAGCTGGAAGAAAAAGAAAATCAGAGTGAGAGGGTGCTGAACCGCCTGTTTCTGGAAGAAATCCTGGGAAAACTGGAAGGCGAAGAGAGGGAACTGATCTATCAGCGGTATTTTCAGGAAAAGACACAGAGTGTGATCGCAAAAGAGATGGGTATTTCCCAGGTGCAGGTATCGCGGATGGAAAAGCGGATCCTGAAAAAGATGCAGGAGGAAGTATAGAGCACACATTTTGGCACATACTACTTGCAAAAGAAAGGAAGTGGTATGATGGCAGGGAAAAAATGGTGGATCTGGCTACTTGCAGTTCTGGTGGCAGCCGGAGTGCTAGCGGTGCTTCTGATGCAGCAGGGCACGCCGCAGACGCAAAAAGGAGGAACCCTGGTACAACGGCTGGAGGCGATGTGCCATGGGTGATGTACTGTATATCCAGACAGAGAAAAACCGGAAGATCACGGATCCTCATGTGCGTCTTGGCGATATCGCGGATCTTACGAGTAACAATCCGGAGGTTCTGCAGCGATGCAAAGTACTTCGGGTTCTGACACTGGAGCCGGAAAAATATGGCAGATATACGGTTTCAGCAATGGAACTAATCTGGCTGATCCAGAAGAAAGAAGAGAAGGTGGAAGTGGATCATGTCGGCGAACCGCAGTTCATCCTGACGTACGAGGATCCGGCAGGGAAAAATATAGTGATGAGCTGGCTGAAAACGGCGTTTGTATGCCTGATCACATTCTTTGGAACGATGTTTTCTATCATGACTTTCAATATGGATGTGGATATCCCGACTCTTTTTGAGCGGATCAGTGGACAGTTCACCTCGAATCCCGCCGGGCTGACGATTCTGGAAGCGACATATTCGGTGGGGATCGGGATCGGTGTTGTCTTTTTCTTTAATCATTTTGGCAAGTGGAAGATCACGGAGGATCCGACACCGATGGAAGTGGAGATGCGCGAATACGAGGATCAGGTGGATCTGACGATTCTCGAGATGGAGCGTCGAAAGGAGGAAAATTCCGGATGAGAGAAGCCTTGCTTGGCGTGGTGGGACTTTGTATGGGGATGACAATCGCAAGCGGTGTGGTAGCTTTTATCATCAGCCTCGGGATCGTACCGCGGTTTGCCGGGATTACGAGAAGCGCCACGCGGGTGCGGCTGTATGAGGACTGTTCCATGGTCGGTGCGGTGCTTGGCAATCTGCTCTTTCTCTACCAGGAAGCACTGCCGCTTGGGAATGCCGGACTTGCCGTCTACGGAAGTTTCTCCGGGATTTTTCTGGGAAGCTGGGTGGTAGCGCTCGGAGAGGTTGTGAACATCTATGCGATTCTTGTCCGCCGGATCGGTCTGGTCAAAGGAATCGGTCTGGTGATCCTCAGCATGGCGCTTGGAAAAGTAGCCGGTTCTCTTTGGTTTTTCTTTTGCTGAGCAGAGTTCAGGATACGGAAAATGAGAAAAACAGGCATAAAACCGGAGAAACCGGAAGATACTGATCAGGTAGAGAAGAAAAACAGTGTAACTGTTCAGTACCTTCACAGTTACGAGCCAAAATGCATTTAAAAGCACCTTTGGTGATGGCATTTTGGCTTGCATGTCTCGGGATTTTGGCAAAAAACATGCCAAAACGCCTCGCGGGATACTGCCTACTGAATAGTTACAAAACAGGTAACTGTTCAGTACCTTCACAGTTACGAGCCAAAATGCATTTAAAATCACCTTCGGTGATGGCATTTTTGCTCGTATGTCTCGGGATTTTGGCATATTCATGCCAAAACACCTCGCGGAATATTACCTACTGAATAGTTACCAAAACAGTTACAAAAAACAGAAAGAAAACAGGTGAAACCACCTGTGTATGAGGATGAAACGATGCAGGAAGACAAAGAAAAACAGCAGCTATATGAAGATTACGTCAAACAGGTGACACCGACGCACAGTCTGCCCGCAAATATGGCAAAAGCCTTTCTTGTGGGAGGTCTGATCTGTGTGCTGGGGCAGGCAGTTACCGAATGGGCACTGGCGGCGGGGATGGATGAGAAGACGGCGGGAACGTGGTGTTCCATTGCGTTGATTTTTCTGAGTGCCCTGACCACGGGGATGAACCTCTATCCACAGCTGGCAAAGTGGGGCGGGGCGGGAACCCTGGTGCCGATCACGGGATTTGCCAATTCGGTAGCAGCACCGGCGGTGGAATACCAGAAGGAAGGACAGGTATTCGGAATCGGAAGCAAAATATTTACCATAGCGGGACCGGTAATCCTTTACGGGGTGCTGACCTCATGGGTGCTGGGACTGATCCAGTATGTGGCAGAAAGGTGGTAGCAGATGGAGATCGGAAAACAGAGCATCCGGCTGGAAGAGCCAGTCTATGTGGAAAGCTGGGCATCGGTGGTTGGAAAGAAAGAAGGAGAAGGTCCGCTGGCAGTTTTTTTTGACGAGATCGAGACGGATGATCAGCTGGGACAGAATACCTGGGAGGAAGCAGAGAGCATGCTGCAGCAGAAGGCGGCAAGGCTGGCGGTCAAAAAGGCAGGATGCACCCCGGAGGATATCCGGATCATCTTTGCCGGGGATCTGCTGGCGCAGTCCATTGCCTCCTCGTTTGGAATCGGAGAACTGGATCGGCCGCTGTACGGACTGTTCGGTGCGTGCTCCACGATGGGAGAGGCGCTGAGTCTCGGAGCCATCACATTGTCGGCCGGTCACGGCGAGCGGGTGCTGGCGGTGACATCCAGCCATTTTGCCACGGCGGAGAAGGAATTCCGTTTTCCGCTCGGCTACGGAAGCCAGAGACCGCTGTCAGCTTCCTGGACGGTTACGGGAAGCGGAGCCTGCGTGCTGAACCGGAAGAAGGGAAAAGTAAAGATCACAGGACTTACCACAGGAAAAGTGGTGGACTACGGATTGAAAGACTCCCAGAATATGGGTGCATGTATGGCACCGGCAGCGTGCAGTACGATTGCACAGAATCTGAAAGATTTTGGAAGAGAACCGGAGGCGTACGATCAGATCATCACAGGAGATCTCGGCTATGTCGGGCAGCAGATCCTGTTGGATCTTCTCGAAAAAGAAGGCTATCAGGCGGTGAAAAATCACAAAGACTGTGGGATCCTGATGTACGACCAGGAGACACAGGATACCCATGCGGGCGGAAGCGGGTGCGGCTGCAGTGCGTCGGTACTTGCCGGCTACATTCTGCCGAAGATCGCCTGCGGAGACTGGAAACGGGTGCTTTTTGTACCGACAGGTGCGCTGATGTCAAAAGTAAGCTTCTATGAGGGAAACAGTGTACCGGGAATCGCCCAGGGTGTCGTCCTGGAATGGGCAGACGGGGAGGTGGAAGAGTCATGATCATGCATTATATCAATGCCTTCTGGGTGGGAGGGCTGATCTGTGCGCTGGTGCAGATCCTTCTGGATAAGACCAAACTGATGCCGGGAAGAGTGATGGTTCTTCTGGTATGTGCGGGAAGCGTGTTAAGTGCCCTGCATCTGTACAAACCACTGGTCGATTACGCCCATGCGGGCGCAAGTGTACCGCTGATCGGATTCGGGCATCTGCTGTTTCAGGGGGTAAAAGAAGAGATTGAACAGGCGGGGATCCTCGGCGTATTTACCGGAGGGTTTAAGGCAAGTGCGGGAGGAATCAGTGCAGCATTGATCTTCGGCTATCTGGCGAGCCTGTTTTTCCATCCACAGATGAAAAAATAAGGAAGAAAGGGATTTCCGGCTCTTGCCATGGACGGAAGAGATATAGTATAATAATATGGTTTATGTGTAATTGCCAGCGGGATCCGTCAAAAGATCCCGCAACAGAGAATGAAAAGGTGAATAATTTGAGAGAAGAGATAATCAAAAGACTGGAACAGACAGTGGAAAGTGATCAGTTTTTGCGGGAGGAACCGATGAAGAAACATATCACATTCCGTGTGGGCGGACCAGCAGCCTGTTTTCTGACGCCATCCACAAAAGAGCAGATCAGAGAAATCTTACATATCTGTCAGGAAGAGAAGACGCCTTACTTTATCCTTGGAAACGGCAGCAATCTGCTGGTGAGCGATCAGGGATTTGACGGGGTTGTGTTGCAGGTCTATAAAAATATGAATCAGGTGACCGTAGAGGGAGAACATCTGCGGGTACAGGCAGGCGCGCTGTTATCTGCCACCGCCAGAAAGGCACTGGAAGCCGGACTTACCGGTATGGAATTCGCAGCGGGAATTCCGGGAACCATGGGAGGCGCTGCGGTCATGAACGCGGGCGCTTACGGCGGAGAGATGAAAGACATTCTGGAATCAGTCACCGTACTGACGCCGGAGGGAGAGCAGAAGGAACTGAAAAATGAGGAGCTGCAGCTGGGATACCGGACCAGTGTGGTAAAAGAAAAAGGCTACATTGTTCTGGAAGCGGTTCTGAGCCTGAAAAAAGGTGATCCGGAAGCAATCAAAAGCCGTATGGATGAACTGAAGGAACAGCGCGTGACCAAACAGCCGTTAGAGTACCCGAGTGCTGGAAGTACCTTTAAGAGACCGGAAGGATATTTTGCAGGAAAACTGATCCAGGATGCAGGTCTTCGCGGTTATCAGGTAGGCGGCGCACAGGTGTCCGAAAAACACTGCGGATTTGTGATCAATAAAGAAAATGCGACCGCGAAGGATGTGGTGGATCTGATCCATGATGTGCAGCGGATCGTATATGAGAAATTTCAGGTGCAGCTGGAGACAGAGGTAAAATTCCTCGGGGAATTTTAAAAGCGAAAGAGGCAGAGTATGAGATTTGTAATTGTTACGGGAATGTCCGGTGCGGGAAAAAGTACCGCACTGAAAATACTGGAAGACGCAGGATATTTCTGCGTGGATAACCTTCCGATTCCGCTTCTGGAAAAATTTGCCCAGTTTATCGTGGAGGGCAATTCCGGAAGCATCCAGAAGGTAGCACTCGGCGTGGATGTGCGAAGCGGCGGTGACATGGAAGGGGTGGAGAAAGCCCTCGAGGAGATCCGCCTGACAGGACTCGAGTATGAGATCCTGTATCTGGATGCGGAAGATGAAGTGCTGGTAAAGCGTTATAAAGAGACCAGAAGAACCCATCCGCTGGCGGGAAGCGGCAGGGTGGAAAACGGTATCCGCGAGGAGCGCAGACGGTTAAAATATCTGAAAGAGCATGCGGACTACATTCTGGACAGCAGCCAGCTTCTGACGAGGGAACTGAAAGCGGAACTGGACAAGATCTTTGTGAAAAATATGGGATTTAAAAATCTGATGATCACCGTCCTCTCTTTCGGCTTCAAATACGGAATTCCGTCAGACTCGGATCTGGTTTTCGATGTGAGATTTTTGCCGAACCCCTATTATATCGATGAGCTGCGTCCGTTAAGCGGAAATGATAAACCGGTCAGCGATTATGTGATGAACTGCGAGGCATCCAGGATCTTTCTGGATAAACTGGCGGATATGGTTTCGTTCCTAATCCCGAACTATATTCAGGAAGGAAAAAATCAGCTGGTCGTAAGCATCGGATGTACCGGTGGAAAACACCGTTCCGTGACACTGGCAAATGCGTTGTATCAGCGTCTGGAACAGTCCGAAGAATACGGAGTACGGATCGAGCACAGAGACATCGGCAAAGATGCCATCCGGAAGAAAATGAACGAAGTGAGGTAAGAGAGCATGTCCTTTTCCAGCAAGGTGAAAGAGGAATTGTCCAGACAGATATCTACAGCGCGCCACTGCCAGATCGCGGAGATCGCGGCCATCTTAAGCGTCTGTGGACAGGTCAGTATCTCAGCCAACGATCACTTTCGTGTGATCGTACATACAGAAAATGTGTCTGTAGCAAGAAAATACTTTACATTAATAGAAAAAACATTTAATATAGAAGCTGTAATTCACGTTCGGAAGAATGTCTACCTGAAAAAATCCAATGTTTATCGGGTAGAAGTATCTTCCCATGAGGATACGGTTCGAATCCTTCAGGCTACCAAGTTCATGTCGCCGGAGCAGGAGATCGCCGATGACCTTTCTGTTATGAGTCGTCTGGTGATCCAGAAAGAGTGCTGTAAGCGGGCATTCCTGCGTGGGACATTTCTGGCAGCGGGTTCTATCAGCGATCCGGAAAAAGGCTATCATCTGGAAATTGTCTGTTCCACACAGGAGCGTGCAGAACAGATACAGTCCATCATGAGAGAATTTGAACTGGATGCGAGAATCGTTGCGAGAAAGAAAAGTCAGGTGGTCTACCTGAAAGAGGGATCCCAGATTGTGGAATTTCTGGGCTTGGTGGAAGCAGGGATCTCACTGATGGATCTGGAAAATATCCGGATCCGGAAGGAAATCAGCAATAATATTAACCGTAAAGTGAACTGCGAGACTGCCAATATCGGCAAGACGGTTTCGGCAGCAGTAAAACAGATAGAAGATATCAGGTATATTGAAACACATGTGGGCTTCTCACAACTCACGGAGGAGTTGGAGGAGACCGCAGTTTGTCGTCTGCGTTATCCGGAGGCTACTCTGAAAGAACTGGGGGAGATGATGAGTCCGCCGGTGGGGAAATCAGGAGTGAATCACAGACTTCGGAAACTGGGAAGAATCGCTGACGAGCTGCGGGAAAATAAGGAGGATTACAATGATTAAGAAACCAATTACAATTCAGATTTCCAATGGATTGGAAGCAAGACCGGTAGCAATGCTTGTGCAGGTTGCCAGCCAGTATGAAAGCAGAATTCAGGTGGAAAGCGGAGATAAACATGTCAATGCCAAAAGTATCATGGGTATGATGACTCTGGGGCTGAATGTAGGTGAGAGCGTTACCATCTGTGCAGAAGGTACAGACGAAGAAGCTGCGATCGAAGGAATTGAAAAATATCTGACAAGTAAGTAATAGATAGGTAATTGAAAAACGAACAGTTACAAAAGACAAGGGCGTCCGGAAAGGATGCCCTTGTCTTTTGGTGCAATGAATGCGATATTTAGAATAATTCTTTTACCCGGAACCAGTAACTGTAAAAATCTTCAAATCCCAGGGAAAGATAAAGCCGCTTGGCAGGTGTGTTTCCTTCCACGACCTGCAGGTAGGCACCCGTCATTCCCAGCTCTTTTCCACGGTTTAACAGCGCCGTACAGACGGAACGGGCATATTTTCGACCACGGTAATGCGGATGCACATGGATCGCATAGATCCCCATATAGGAACGATCCAGAATCCCGAGTCCGATGGCGACAATCTGCCCGTCTTCGTTGGTGATGGAAGCGGCAAGGGTGTCTTTCGGGATCGCATGATACATGGATGGCACGATTTGGCGGTGGATGGCACTGGTCGTACTCTTTAAGGCAAACAGCGACTGAATCCACCGGTCATTGATCGTCCGCTCGATCCGGACATCCACCGGCGGCGTGGTGATCTGCCAGGGCGTAAGATCCAGTGTCATAACTTCCGTGACATGCTGCACCACATACCGGCGGTCAATCAGCCGTTTTTCAAAATCATCGGAAAGCAACGGCGTGATCTTAAAAATAGAAGGCGTTCCCCAGCGGTGGTAAGCGTCTTCACAAAAATCAATTTTTTCCTCGATCGGTATCGAGGATGGTCCGATCTGTTCCACACAGTTGGTTCTGTGTGTGTAAAAATAAGAAAAACGCAGAAGCCATCCGTCATAGAGCTGAATCTGATGAGAGGGCCAAGCGTTCAAAGAAAGATCTTCGATCGTCTTGATGGTGGGTTTCATAAGTAAATACCTCCGTATAGCTTCATTATAATAAAGAAGAAAAACGCAGGCAACCAGAAAATAAGAAAAAACTTACATTTTTTAAAACGGCTTGCAGAAGGGGTCAAAAAAGGATATAATAAGGGGCATGATATGGATACTGCCCTAACAGGCGGTATTTGCAGAAAGGTATCTGGAGAGATGCCGGGAGCAGATTCAACAGATAGGAAAACATATGAGGAGAGTAGATCATGTCGAAAGTTTTAAAAACGATTGTTAATGTGATCCTGTTTTGCGCCATTGTGGTTGCAGCGGGGCTTCTGATTCCGCCGTTCGCAGGTGTGACAACAGTGATGGTGGATGATGTCGATATGCAGACCAACCTGTCACAGGGATCCGTGGCTTATGCAGTGGAGAAAGACAGCAGTGAATTGAAACAGGGAGATAAAGTTCTGGTAAGCCAGGATGGCGGACAATATGTATATGTGGTGGACAGCATCGATGGCAGCAGTGTGGTACTGGATGACCAGCTGAGCACAGACGGGGGAACCACACAGCAGGAACTGGGAAGTACCGTGCAGAAAGTAATGCTCGTGGTACCGGTGATCGGTTATGTATCTATGGCACTCCGGAACACCGAGGGCCTGATCATCGTAGGCCTTGTCGTTGTATTTGTCATCATTCTGTTTATTCTCGCAGAAGTCTGGAAGAAAGACGATGATGAGGACGAAGAGGAAGATGAGGATGACGAAGAAGACGAATCCGAAGAAGAGCAGGAAGAAGAACCTGCAGTGATGTCCAGACGGGAACGGAAAAAAGCCAGAAAAGCAGAAAAGAAAAAACAGAAACAGGAAGAGAAAGCTGCGGTAGCCGAGGCGAAGGCAAGAGCAAAACAAGAAAGACAGGAAGCAAAACTTGCAAAGAAGAATAAAAACGCTGATGTGGAAGATACCGAAGAGACACCGGAAGAGATTCCGGCAGAAGCAGCTGATCTGACACAGGAGATTGTTCTTCCGGAGGACCTGACACAGGAAGCGCAGGATATGGGAAGTACACAGGAAGTTGTATTACCGGCAGAAGAACATCAGCCGGAAGAAGAAAGTACAGAGAATGAAGATCCGAACAAATCCCTGTTAGAGGAAACCGCAAGTCTGTTTGCGGCAGATATCGCAAACATGATGAGCGAGAACCAGACGGAAGAGACGGAACCGGAAGCAGCAGAGCAGGAAGAAGAAAACGAAGAACCGGAGGAAGTGGATCAGACACAGCCGGTAGTGCTCGAAGAAGTATCCGGAGAGGAACAGGAGTCGGAAGAGAAGAAACTGGCGATGCCGGTATACACGAAAGAAGAGCTGCTTGCGAAAGCAGAAGCAGACGGGGATCAGCCGGAAGTCGTCGAAGATGAAGTCAGCGGAGTTACCCTGGTAGATTACTCGGATGTCCTGTAAAAAAAGAAAAATAAAATTTTTTGAAAAAATTTGAAAAAACCCCTTGCAATTGCGAGGGGTTTCGTTTATAATAACCCATGTTGTGACATTGATAGCAATGAAGCGTGAGGTTGCTGCAGAGATTGCAGGTTTTCCGTGGAGCGAATGTCAAGTTAAGAAACTGGCGACAAGTCACTGTATACATGTTGAATACGTCCACCAGAAGTGTGGAAAACCGCGTGGAAGTCCTGAGGACACACACGGGAAAGTGTACAGTCACCGCTTGTCGTACTCGTAAAGTGCGAAAAGGAGGCGACTTTTTTTATGGCAAGTCAAGTAATGAGAATTATTCTGAAAGCTTACGATCATCAGCTGGTTGATGCATCTGCAAGCAAAATCATCGAAACTGTAAAAAAGAACGGATCAGTAGTGAGTGGACCGGTACCACTTCCGACTAAGAAAGAGGTAGTAACAATCTTACGTGCGGTACACAAATACAAAGATTCCAGAGAACAGTTTGAGCAGAGAACTCATAAAAGACTGATCGATATCATCGGACCGACACAGAAAACTGTGGATGCTCTGGCAAGACTGGAGATGCCGGCTGGTGTTAGCATCGATATCAAGATGAAAAACAAATAATTTCATCGAAAGAATTATCCGGAAAAGTTAGATATAGAAGCAACACATTCTTAGGAATCAACATCCCTTATGGGTCATAGTGTTCCACTTATATCGGCTGTTTCTAGGATGAACACCCGAGTTGGTGTTCCGCTGTAGTTTAAACAGGAGGTAAAAAGAATGAAGAAAGCAATCTTAGCTACAAAAGTTGGAATGACTCAGATTTTCAACGAAGATGGAGTTTTAACTCCAGTGACTGTATTGCAGGCAGGACCTTGCGTAGTAACTCAGGTTAAAACTGTTGAGAATGATGGTTACAGTGCAGTACAGGTTGGTTTTGTTGACAAGAGAGAAAAACTGGTGAACAAACCAATGAAAGGACAGTTTGACAAAGCAGGCGTTTCTTACAAGAGATTCGTTCGCGAATTCCGTTTAGAAGATGCTGAAAGCTATGAAGTGGCTCAGGAAATCAAAGCTGACATCTTTGCAGCAGGAGAAAAAGTAGATGCTACTGCAATCTCCAAAGGTAAAGGATTCCAGGGCGCAATCAAGAGACACGGTCAGTCCAGAGGACCTATGGCTCATGGTTCCAAATACCATCGTCATGCTGGTTCCAACGGTGCTTGTTCCGATCCGAGCCGTGTATTCAAAGGTAAAAAGATGGCTGGACACATGGGTAACAAAAAAGTTACAGTACAGAATCTGGAAATCGTAAGAGTAGATGCTGAAAACAATCTGCTTCTGGTAAAAGGTGCTGTACCAGGTCCTAAAAAATCTTTAGTAACAATCAAAGCAACCGTTAAAAGTGCTAAATAATTTTAACGGATGATCGGTGGACCCGATGCCGCGAGGCATGATTCTTGAAAAGGAGGAACACACAGATGTCAAACGTATCTGTTTATAATATGGAAGGCAATGAAGTTGGCACACTGGAACTGAACGACGCTGTGTTCGGTGTAGAAGTAAATGAACATCTTGTTCATATGGCAGTTGTGCGCCAGCTGGCAAATAAACGTCAGGGAACTCAGAAAGCAAAAACCCGCTCTGAAGTAAGCGGAGGCGGAAGAAAACCTTGGAGACAGAAAGGAACTGGTCATGCAAGACAGGGTTCAACAAGAGCTCCACAGTGGACAGGCGGCGGAGTTGTATTCGCACCGGTACCAAGAGATTACTCTTTCAAGATGAACAAGAAAGAAAGAAGAATCGCTCTGAAATCTGCTCTGACAACAAGAGTACAGGAAAACAAACTGGTAGTCCTGGACGAACTGAAATTAGACGCTATTAAAACAAAGGATATGCAGAATGTACTGAACAACCTGAAAGTTGAAAAAGCTATGGTTGTTACCGATAACGAAAACGTAATCGTATCTGCAAGAAACATTCCGAACGTGATCACAGCATCTGTTGGAACAATGAATGTATTCGATATCCTGAAATACAACACAGTTGTTCTGGACAAAGCAGCTGTTGCAAAAGTTGAGGAGGTATATGCATAATGGCTAACATTCAATATTATGATGTAATCCTTAAACCGGTTGTGACTGAAAAAAGTATGAACGCTATGAGCGAGAAAAAATACACTTTCCTGGTTCATCCGGAAGCAAACAAATCTATGATCAAAGAAGCTGTTGAAAAAATGTTCGAAGGAACAGAAGTTAAAACTGTAAACACCATGAACCTTGATGGTAAGAAAAAACGTCGTGGTTACACAGTTGGAAAAACAGCTAAAACTAAAAAAGCAATCGTTACTCTGACAGAGAACAGCAAAGACATCGAGATCTTCGAAGGTCTGTAAGATTGCAAAGCGGACAAAGTCAATAAGACTTGAGCGAACATCCGATCGCTCTTACTATCGCTGAATGAAAGGAGATAAATACAATGGGAATTAAAAAGTTTAGCCCATATACACCGTCCAGAAGAAATATGACAAGCCTGGATTTTGCTGAAATCACAAAATCCACACCGGAGAAATCTCTGGTAGTATCTCTGAAAAAGAATTCCGGACGTAACAATCAGGGTAAAATTACAGTTAGACATCGCGGAGGCGGAAGCAGAAGAAAATACAGAATCATCGACTTCAAGAGAAGAAAAG
>ERZ506929.115-NODE-115-length-55149-cov-11.276963_pt1 | contig 55149 bp, 48 predicted proteins | sample MGYA00513173_ERZ506929 | MGnify/ENA metagenome assembly ERZ506929 | reverse complement strand
TCAGAGAATTGAATTCATAAATACGTAAAATAATCTGCTGGGAATCTGCATTCGCTTCCGTATCAGGTGTGTTGGAATCATCCTGAATATCTGAGTCGGCCGTATTGTCTGTACTGCGCATTTCAGCTGTCTTTGCCAGGATATCATTGCTGAGGCGCTTAAAGATGTCAAGAATCTCGTCTGTACCGCTGTAAATGATCTCATCCGAATCAGACACCTCATCCGAATCATCTGAGGATGGTGTGAATCTGGAGAAACGGGTATCCAGTTCTTCAGGATCCTCTACTTTGGTAATGATCAGGATGATGCTCTCGGTACTCACCGGGATGGCCTCGATCATTAATGGAATATTATCTGCCTCAAAACCAAACTGTATCTGTGCCTGCTGCATCATATCGCGGAAAAGTTTCTTGGCTTTCTCAGTGCCGTAAGCCAGTTCACTGATACGGATCTGATGGTTCTCCAGGTCTTCTCTTGTCAGTGTGCAGCGTATCTGGTTGTCGTTGATCTTTTCTATCTTCATGTTGTCACATCCTATTCTGAATAACATTGAATTATCTGGCAGCTTCAATAATATCACGAGGAAATGATCTTGCACTCTGCCGAAACATCATGATTAAAAATGGGGTTGATATCGTTGGTAAAATGAATCCCAACGTACTATTTAACATTTTCATTTTTGCAACCATCTGAAACAATGGGACCAATGTCGTAATAAATGGAACCATCATTGCAAGAAGAATCACATCCATCACGGCATCTTTTGCTTTATCATGATAAATTTCAAATCCATATCCTGCCAAGGAACATATCACCATCGAAACTATTGTAAGTAATATTGCATATTTAAATGAATTGACCAATGCAGCCCCTACATCTTGATTTGCCAGCAGATTTTTCAAGTTTTCTCCCAAATGAGAGCCAAACGATAATACACCTTTTGATACATCCACACTTTTGTTTGTGGATGCACTTACCATCCAGTACAAAGGAAATACTGAAATAAAAGTAACCAAAATCAAGAATGCATACATTCCTATATTTTTCATTTTTTTAATCACGTTTATCACCCACCCTCATTTGTATAAATGCTAATACTGCAACCAACAGTAATATGAAGAAGGACATCGCTGCTGCATATCCAAAATTCGGCACATACTTAAAACATAAATTATATATGTAATGTGACATAGAGATTGAAGCATTCGCAGGACCTCCATCGGTCAAGTTAACTGATTCATCAAATAACTGTAATGTTCCATTTGTTGACATTATTGCTGTTAACAAGATAGTTGGTTTTAATAATGGAACAGTAATCTTAAAAAATGTCTGTATTGCTGATGCTCCATCAATTTTTGCAGCTTCGTATACTGAATATTCAATGTTTTGCAATCCAGAAAGGAAAAATACCATATTATATCCTGTCCATCTCCACAAAAGACCCAATAAGATAACCATTTTTGCCGCAAATGGTTGTGTCAAAAAATTATATGGTTTATCCAAAATTCCAATATTCACTAGAACATAATTTACTAATCCATCATTTGCAAACAAAGACCGAAAAATAATTGAATACGCAACCAATGAAGTTGTACACGGCAAAAAAATCATTGTTCGGAAAAATCCTTTAAACCGTAAGTCTTTTTTATTTAGAATACAAGCTAACACCAACGCTACTACAAGCATAATCGGTACTTGAAGAATGAAATAAAAAAATGTGTTTTTTATTGACTGAATAAATACATCATCTTGAAACATTCTGATGTAATTTGTAAATCCAGCCATCTGCATATTTCTACCTTTCCCCGTCTGAAAAGATAAAACTAATGCTTTGATCATTGGCCAAAAACTAAACACCGCAATCAAAAATGTTGCTGGTGCCAAAAAAGCCCATCCTGTTAAATTATGCTTTTTTTCCAACGTCATTTTTCTTAGTTTGTTAGACACAAAAACTCCTCCTCTCTATCCATAAGGGTGATGGTTCTACATTCCATCCCCTTGTATGATAGGAATCTCTTTTACTGTCCCATATTAAAATTAACAGTATCTTCCGTTTTTTTAAGCTCTTTCTCTAAATCTGCACCATTTGTAATATTTGTTGTCGCAACAGAGATTGCGTCTCTTGCTTCATTGAAATATGGCCCCGTAATAATAGAAGGAACTTTTGTTGAATAGTCAACTATTTTTTCAAACACTGCATCACCAGAGAAAAATTCATTCGGTACTGCATATGCATCAGAATCTCCTGCTGGTGTCCATGTAGAAATTGCTCCACAAGAGAGAATATTATCATATAACTCTGTACTTCCAGCAAATGTAGACGCAAGAAAATCTTCTGCTAACTCTACGTTTCCACAATTCCCTGAGATTGCCCAGGAAGAACCTCCATTATTTGAATAGTTTGTGGCACCCTTTACATTTGTAAGTTTTGGAATATTTGTAATAGCCCATTTTCCTGACTGATCCTCAGCTGTCTGAATTGTTCCCATAATCCAACACCCATTAATCACACCTGCAACTTCACTGTTCACCATTGAGCCAGTGTATTCATCCCAGTTATTTACTTCCTGTAACACACCTGAATCTTTCATTTTACAATATGTATCAATTACCTTCTTCAAAGTGTCATTTTTTGCAATATTCGTTGTTCCATCTTCATTAAACAAAGATGCTCCTGCAGACTGTAACATCATCGTAAGCAAATCACATTCGCCTGCTGTCGTTGTCAATAATGGTTTTCCTGTTTTTTCCAGTACTACTTTGCCTTTTTCAATCCACTCATCCCAAGTAATATCTGTAAAATCTTCTAAAGTCATTCCAGCTTCTTGCAAAATATCTGTACGATAACAAGCAATTGCTACTCCGTTGTCAAAAGGCACTCCATAGTGTTTTCCATCTACAACAGAAAAATCTGTTTTACCAGGAGCAAATTCTGAAAAATCAATTTTCTTTTCAGAAATTTCTGTAAATATATCTGGATAAGATATTACATTTTTTTGGAATGACTGGTCAGACATCAAAAAAATATCTGGCAATGTGCTTAGATCTCCTGATATACCAGCCGTAGTAAGTCTAGACTGTACATCTACATCTCCAACTTCGACAATATCAATTTTCACATCTTGATGATCTTCTTGATAAATTTTTGCAGCTTCTTCCATTGCAAAAATATTAAATGTTTTGTCCCAACACCATACTGTAATTGTATTATCGTCTTTTTTTGCCTCTTTATTGCTTTCACTTTGATTTCCGCATGCTGCAATACCCATTACCATCGCAGCTGTCAATAAAATTGCCACTATTTTTTTCTCATTTGTTATATTCTCCCTCTACCATGCCCCTTGATACCCTATTGTTACCGCACTATTCTGAGCTCCTGCTTCCATCGAATCTTGAACATTCAATCCATTCAAAATCCCATATAAAAATCCGGCAATAAAACTGTCGCCTGCACCCATTGTATCAACAACTTTACACTCTATGATTCCAAATCGATACCAAGAATTTCCATCATACCCAATGCTTCCATTTTTCCCCAATGTTGCAATAATGACTTTAGGTCCTTTTTGTTGCATTGCTTTCATGAATTCCTTTAATTGTTCCGTACAATTTTCTTTTTCTTTTAAGCCCATGCTATGATATTTCTGTCTAAACTCATTGCGTGATTCCTCGTCAAAAGAGAAGAATGCATATGTCACATATGGAATCGCTTTCTCAACAATTGGATTTGCAAATTTATTGGCAAAATCAAATGCAACTGGAATTTCTTTCGAAATAAGTGGAAGCTCATCTTCAATCATTCCCCAAATTCCTGTAACCGCTAAATCATGTTTCTTTATAAAGGAAATGTCTTGTTCTCTTAGCTTAAAGTCTGCCAAAACACCTTCTTCATATTTTCCAAACACTCTATCTCCATCTACAATGTCAACATGTGTAACTGCGGTTTTTCCATCCAGCACTTGAATATGAGAAGTATCGACTCCTTTATTTTGAATTGCACTTATCATGATTTTTCCGAATGAATCAGTTCCAACAGCACCTGTATAAGAACTTTCTCCACCTAATCGTTTTATGTATACAGCAACATTCACTGGGTTTCCCCCTGGATATGATTCATTCAATGAATCATAATAATCAATACAATTATCTCCTATTGCTGCTACTCTTATCTTTCTGTCCATTTTGCCACCTTAATAGTCCAGACGTCTGTAATATCTTCTGATTTCCATAGGATGACAATTGACTTTTTCCATATGTGCATCAATTCTCTGTGTTACCGCATGCATCACTAAATGTGATATATATCCTCTGTACTCTGGACTAATTCCTTTTAATTCAAATTTCTTGGTATCAATAATATTGTATTTTCCACAAATGCGTGGCAAGAAGTTTGCAACGCGCTCGCTCAACGATCTCTGAGAATCTTCCCCAATAAATACTGTAACTGGTGTGTCTTTGTCAATTATTTCTAACATTCCATGGAAAAATTCTGCACTGTGGATAGATTTTGTACGAATCCAATGCTGTTCTTCCCAATAACACATTGCATAAGAATATGTGGCACCATACTGGTTCCCAGCCCCAACAAAATAATGAATTTTGTCGTCCTTATGACGATTTGCAAATTCTTCTCCGAAAGCATCTGCTTCCTTTTCAACTTCCACAAGTGCAGTTGCCAAATACTGATCCAACTCCTTGTATAAATCCTCATATTCTGGAAATTCTCCTGCATTGTACATAAATCTATCTGCTACCATATAAAATTTCAATTGTTCATTGGCAGGATATGTAATCACATAGTCTACAAGTTTTGCAAGTTCTGCAGTAGCAACATCAATAAAACCAATCACCCTTGCTCCACTCTTCTGTGCTTTTTTTACTCCATCTACGATTTCAGAGGTTGTTCCTGTAACAGACGAAATAATTACAATAGTTCCTTCTCCAACTTTTTTATTTCCAGTTGTCAAATACTCTGCTGCGTTTTCAACAAAAAATGAAAGGTTTGATTTTTCTTTCATATGAACCTCTGCCTGGAGGCAAGATGCATATGTTCCACCGATACCGAGCCAACAAATATTCTTGTATCCTTCTTTACAAATTTCATCAATCAATTCATTAATTTGACTTCTCAGAGCAAGCGCTCCATTCACACTTTCAATCTGTTTCTGTTCATTAAATTTCAACATAGTGTTTTCCCCTTTCCCTTCCTTTGTATTGGTGACTATTTTTAAATTTAATATACCACTTTTTTTTATTTTTTCAATACTTCATTTAAAGAATATTGAATATTGTTGTATTTTTATAAATACAAATGCATTTATTTATGCACAATGCATATATTTCTTTTATTCTGGTATGAAACACATTTTAAATTTACTATACCAGTTTTTATATTTATTTTTTATTTATTCATTTCTTTTTTCCTTTCCATTTGCTTTTTAAGAACTGACAACGTATAATTTGATTATAATTTACAAGTAAATTATAATATTAGGAGTTCTTATGAAAAAAAATTTATTAACTTTAGATGTTGCATTATCAAAAGAAATCAAATACATGCTAAAGGAAGAACACTATCTTCCAGGTGACAAACTGCCTTCGGAACGAAAGCTGGCAGAGCTGTTTCATGTACAACGCTTAACTGTTCGTGGAGCTTTGAATCTGTTACTTCAAGATAAAACAATTATCTCAAAACCACGAAGTGGTTATTACGTAGCGCCTAAACGCATTTTACAATCCATTCGTAATTTTTCCTTACATTCAGAGGAAGATAGCGGACAATTAACTTACGAATTATATGATTTCAAAAAAATAGAAGCAGATAACTATCTTGCAAGCGAAATGTTACTTCCTGAAAAATCGAAAATATACAAAATTGTTTGGCTTTATTCAGATGGTACTCAACTAATTTGTATCAATACAACTTATATTCCTGAATATATCTATCCAGATCTCACCCAACAAATTGCTGCTTCTGCTCCTGCAATTGATTTGATTACAAACAATTGTCAAATAACCTTGGCAAAATCGAATCAAAAAGTCACCTTACTTTACGCAGACACAAAGACTGCTCAAATTTTAAATATTCCTGTTGATAGCCCTTTAATGAAATACAAAGGGCTCATGTATGATAAACAAGGACATCTTGCAGTCTTTTTTGAAAATAATATGCTAATTGATCGTTTTGGTTTTATCAGGGAGGTAGTTTTATGAGCAATGATGATGTATTAGCCGCACAAATAAAATCTAGTATCATTACAAAAATTAAAACACAGGAATATCTTCCTGGGGAGTTGCTTCCTAGCGAACGGGATTTTGCAACAATGTATAGTGTAAGTCGGTATTTGATTCATGACATCTTTGACGAATTAATTAGCCAACATTACTTAATTCGCGTTCACGGAAAGGGAACTTTTGTCCGCAAACCCGAACAAAATCGAGTTGCTTTAGGAGTACTAAATGAATCAAAAAATGCTAGCTTTACCTCTTTAGTTCGTAACTTTGGTATTGAAATTTCCAATAAATGCTTAGGCACAGGTATAATCAAAAACAGAAAATACTTTGCAGATAAACTTGGACTTTCTGAAGAAGATGAAATATACGGTATTCATCGAATTCGTCTTGGAAACAAGGAACCTCTTGCAATTGAGTTTACCTATGTTCCTATTCATTTTTTTTCAGATATCGATAATTACAATTTTGAGCACATATCGCTTTATGATTATATGAAATCCAAAAATCATTTGCCTGTAAAATTTAATGAGACAATGATGATGGTAGAAGCTGGCGAAAAACTTCAAAAGCACCTTCATCTTCCAAGTGCTACCTCTATCGTCAACTATATTGAATTCATAGGATACGATGAAAATGGTAATTTGGTTGAATATACAGAAAGTTATTCACGCCCTGATAAACTTGAAGTGCGCTTTGTCACAAATGATATCTAAATTCACTTTAATTTTACCGTTTAGTATGTGTATGCACCATAAACAAAACAAGATAGAATATACACAAAATAATACTTTTGTTAGGGGCGGGGAAAATTGACCACCTAAAGCCGCTTAGAATTAACCATTTTTAGTCAGATAGAAAAGTCATTGTATTTTTCTCTTCGTGTTCTAAAATGATGTATGCCAATGCATCAGTAGAAATCACAATGGAAGAAAAACACAATGACTTAACTGAAATAATAGCACATGCCCTTAATGAAATGAAGAGGGAAATGGGAGAAAAATTCAATCCTGATAAAGTTAATCTCGCAGAATTAGAACGCAGGGCAGGAATTTCACGGGCCAAACTACGAAGAATTAAAAAATCTGGCTTTATTGACCTTCCTCATGCACTCACCGGCCGTAAAGCCGAACATACTCTTCTGACAGGATTTACAGGGATTATTGATGAATTGCTCCGAAAAGGAATTACAAACTCTTCCCTCTGTTATGACAGATTAAAAGAAAATGGGTTCCAGGGTGGTCTAACCATCGTTAAAGACTATATTTCCAAGCATAAGAAACTTGTCCCACCCAAAAGGCAGCTTGTAGTTTCTCAAGACAGCCGTGGTCAGCGTTACCATACAGCACCGGGAGAATCATACCAGATGGACTGGGGATGAATAATCTGTGCCCAAATGAGCCACCTGTCCGATGAGAGTGAGCCACGATTCCGGTCATAATGAGCCACTTGTTTTATAATAGAATTATGCACCATTATTGTGTAAATCTATTACACAGGAGGTCACCATTATGACCAAATATCGAGAAATCCTAAGATTATCCAGCTTAGGATTTAGTAATGCTCTTCTCAGACAGGTTCTCTTTAAATTCCACATTCTTAGATTCTCCTGAAAAAATTTCCTCTATGGTCATCATAACACCTCTCTCTTTGTCTGTATTCTCCACCTGATTATGCTAAGTCATTTTTGATTTCAAAAAATCCGCTTTTTCTAGTTTGACCAAGTCTCATTACAATTTTTCATTAACTGTTTCTGTTAACAACGTATCTGTTCTATATAATCATTAATATCCATCTCATTCTGTAAAGTCTTTGCTTAGAATACAATCCGAGTCAGAATACATTTGAAAGATTCATACTGTAAATAATTAGCCAGCTAATAGTTTCACCATTAGTTGCAAATTTCCCATTTTCTACCATGTTTTATTTCTAAAATCACTATCCCCCTGTCAACGCACAGAACCCTGCCCCGTCGTCGTCCCCGCATCGAGATACACAAAATCATCCCTCTCGATCAAAGACGCCGCATACCGGGCGATGGCTGTCTTTTCATCCTTGTTGATCTCCGCTTTCTGCGCCACCGACGGCTCCGCTGTGGTAAATCCACCGTCAGCCGCCACTGCACCGCGGAAAACCTTGATCAGTTTCCCTGCTTTCTCAAGAGCTGCCAGATCCCTTCGTATCGTAGACTCCGAGATCCCCAGCAGTTCCTTTATCTCTGTTACCGTCACACTGTTCTTTTCATTTAAAAGATTCAAAATAACTTCATATCGTTTTTCCGTCAGCATACTCTCCCCTGATACTTTCGTAACTGTTCAGTACCCTCACAGTTACCTATTTTCTGTATCTGTCTCCAGAATGATCTTACGGATCGGAAGAATACTTCCCGGTGATACCGACAGCTCGTCCACGCCCATTGCCAGAAATTCTTTTGTCAGGCTGGTGTCCGCTCCCAGTTCACCGCAGATACCTGCCCAGATACCTGCTTTGTGTGCATTTTCCACCGTCATACGGATCATGGAAAGCACTGCCGGATGATGGGCATCGTAAAACTTATCCAGCTTCGGATTCTGCCGGTCGATTGCCAGCGTGTACTGGGTCAGGTCATTGGTTCCGATACTGAAGAAATCCACCTCTTTTGCCAGTTCCCCGCTCATCATAACCGCTGCAGGAGTCTCGATCATGATACCCTGCTGCGGATTGCCGAATTCCAGCTGCTCTGCGTTCAGTTCTGCCTTCACTTCTTCCACGATCTCTTTGATCCTTTTCACTTCCCACAGGCTTGTGATCATCGGATACATGATTGCCAGATTGCCGTAGGCGCTCGCACGGAACAGCGCACGAAGCTGTGTTTTGAAGATTTCCGGACGAGTCAGGCAGATCCGGATCGCACGATACCCCAGCGCCGGATTCTCCTCTTTATCCATCTTGAAATACTCACACTGCTTGTCTGCCCCGATATCCAGTGTACGGATGATCACCCGTTTTCCTGCCATCGTCTCCACTGCCGTCTTATAGATACTGAACTGTTCTTCCTCGGTCGGATACCGATCTTTTTCCAGATAAATAAACTCACTCCGGAACAGTCCGATTCCGCCGGCATCATTCTGTATTGCAGTTGCAAGATCTTTAATATTTCCTATATTAGCATACAGCATGATCTTCTTTCCGTCCAGCGTAACATTTTCTTTGCCCTTCAAAAGCTGTAACAGCTCTTTCTTCTCCTGCTCTGCCTGCTGACGTTTCTGCATCTCTTCGAGTGTCTGTGCATCCGGCTCCACGTAGATCTTTCCGTTCAGTCCGTCTACCACCGCCAGTTTTCCGTCTACCGTGTCGTCAAGCGGCAGTTCCTCCGTTCCGATCAGTGCCGGGACCGCCATGGTTCTTGCAAGGATCGCGGTATGGGAGTTCACCGAACCGTGAACCGTGACAAAAGAAAGCACCATATCTTTTTCCAGCTGTACCGTCTCTGACGGAGCCAGATCATCCGCCACGATGATCACCGGTTCATCCGTCACAACTTTTCTCTTCTGACCGCCATGTAATACGGAAAGCACACGCTCCGAGATATCTTTGACATCCGCCGCACGTTCTCTCATATAATCGTCATCCATCGCCCGGAACATCTGTGCAAAATTATCGCCGGTCACAGCTACTGCATACTCCGCGTTGACCTTCTGCGTCTCGATGATATTTTCCACAGATTCGTTGTAATCCCCGTCATCCAGCATCATCTGGTGGATCTCAAAGATCGCCGCATTTGCTTCGCCTACTTCTTTTAACGCTTTCTGATACAGTTCCTGGAGCTGTTCTACCGCTGCTGCCTTGGCTACCTCATAACGCGCCAGTTCTCCTTTGGTATCTTCTGTCCGAACCCGCTTTACCTGCTGCTCATTTTTCCTGTATACACTGATCTTTCCGATGGCGATGCCGCGAAATACACTCTTTCCACTATATACCTGCATCCTGTGCTCTCCTCTCAAAATTTTCCTGTATCCGGTATGCCTCCACATCGTCGATCTTACCGCTTCTCGCCATTAGTTCCTCGCCTGATCCAGCGCTTCGCTCTTGCTCTTCGGCGCGCTGTCAAGTGATATACTTCTTACATCCAGTAAATCCGTAATCCTCATACTTTTCCCTCTCTTACCTTCTGAATCATGATCTTTCTTCTGATGTGACCTGTCTGTAAACTTCTTCGATCTGCTCACGCGTTGCCAGATACTCGGAAAATGCACTGGCACTTCCCGTGGCAATTCCCATATGGAACGCGTGGCGGTAATCTTTTTCTTTTAACCAGCCCGCCAGGAATCCTGCCACCATCGAATCTCCCGCACCGACGCCGTTGACCAGTTTCCCTTTCGGTGCCGGTGCCAGATACATTTTTCCGTTGGCTGCTGCCAGAACTGCTCCTTCGCCTGCCATGGATACCAGTACATTAGCTGCGCCCATCTCCTGCATTTTCTTTGCATACGGGATCACGGATTCCCGGTCTTTCAGTTCCACACCGAAGATCTCACCCAGCTCGTGGTTATTCGGTTTCACCAGGAACGGATGATACTCCAGTACATTGACCAGTAGATCTTTTGTCGCATCCACTGCGATCAGGATGCCTCTGCCGTCCAGCTGTTTCAGGATATTTCGGTAAATGTCATCCGGCATCGACGCCGGGATGCTTCCTGCCAGTACCAGAACATCGCCTTCCTGTAACTGATCCAGCATCTCAAATAACTGCTGTGTCTTTTCCCTGCTGATCGCCGGTCCCTGTCCGTTGATCTCTGTTCCTTCAATATTCTGCAGCTTCAGGTTGATCCGTGAAATCCCCTCGTCCACCGGAATGAATCTTGCGTTCACTCCGATCTCTTCCACCTGTCTTTGAATCTCATCTCCGGTAAATCCTGCCACAAATCCCAGTGCGGTATTTTCCAGTCCCAGATTCTTCAATACGATAGAAACGTTGATTCCCTTTCCTCCCGGAAGCATCATCTCTGTGGCTGTTCGGTTGGTCATACCCAGCTGAAAGTTATTGACGGAAACGATGTAGTCCAATGACGGATTAAACGTTACTGTATAAATCATGTTTTTCCTCCTGCTTTTCTCAGTTCTTTTCTATGTATGTATTATATAATCATATTCATTCAAATCCAAACAAAAAAGATGCCCGCTGTGGATTCTCTTCCACAGTTAGCATCTTTTATTTTTCTTATCTTATACTCGCTTTTGCGATTTTATCACCTTCGTCTACCGAATTCCACGCATGGACAGACCGATCCGCTTTTTGTTCAGATCCACGCTGATGACTTTTACATCCACAACATCTCCTACGCTGACAGCTTCCAGAGGATGTTTGATATATTTGTCACTGATCTGAGAAATGTGTACCAGACCATCCTGGTGTACGCCGATATCTACGAATGCACCAAAATCGATCACGTTTCTTACAGTTCCTTTTAAGATCATACCTTCTTTCAGATCTTTCATATCCAGTACATCGGAGCGAAGGATCGGTTTTGGCATATCTTCACGGGGGTCACGTCCCGGACGGCCGAGTTCTTTGATGATATCATGAAGGGTGATCTCGCCGATTCCCAGTTCTTCTGCCAGTTTCTTATAATCTTTGATATAGATGGCAGTCGGTCCGTCACTGAAGTACTGTTCTTTCGTAAATCCCTGTTTTGCAAAGAGTTTTTCCACTGCTTCGTAGCTCTCCGGATGTACACTGGTCGCATCCAGCGGATTCTTTCCGCCCTGAATACGCATGAAACCGGCACACTGTTCAAAGGCTTTCGGTCCCAGTTTTGCTACTTTTAACAGTTCTCTTCTGTCTGTGAAACGGCCGTTTTCCTCGCGGTAAGCCACAATATTTTTTGCAATTGCTTTGCTGATACCGGAAATATACTCTAACAGAGACGCGGAAGCCGTATTCAGATCCACGCCGACTTTATTGACACAGTCTTCTACCACACCGTTCAGTGCTTCGCCCAGTTTCTTCTGGTTCATATCGTGCTGATACTGTCCGACACCGATGGCTTTCGGGTCGATCTTTACCAGTTCTGCCAGCGGATCCTGCAGACGTCTGGCGATGGAAGCGGCACTTCTTTGTCCCACATCGAAGTTCGGGAACTCTTCGGTCGCCAGTTTACTTGCAGAGTATACGGAAGCTCCTGCCTCGTTGGTGATCACATACTGCACCTTTGTCGGTACTTCTTTTAACATATCCACGATCACCTGCTCAGATTCCCGGCATGCAGTACCATTTCCTACAGAGATCAGATCGATATGATACTTTTCAATCATTTTCTTAACTGTTTCTTTGGCTGCTTTGATCTTGGCTTCTGTGGTCGGTGCAGTCGGATATACAACCGTTGTATCGAGCACTTTACCGGTCTCGTCAACAACTGCCAGCTTACAGCCGGTGCGGAATGCAGGATCCCATCCGAGAACAACTTTTCCCACGATTGGCGGCTGCATCAGCAGCTGTTCCAGGTTCTTTCCGAATACTTTGATGGAACTGTCTTCGGCTCTCTCGGTCAGGTCGCTTCGGATCTCACGCTCGATCGCCGGTGCGATCAGACGTTTGTAGCTGTCTTCCACAACGGTTTCCAGGATCGGAGTGGTGTTCGGATTGTCGTTACGGATCACCTGGCGTTTTAACCAAGACAGAATCTCTTCTTCCGGTGCGTTGATCTTAACGGTCAGGATCTTCTCTTTTTCTCCACGGTTCAGTGCCAGTACGCGGTGGCCTGCCAGTTTGGAAATCGGCTCTTCGAAATCATAGTACATCTCATATACAGAGCTTTCGCTTTCTTTCTTTGCACTGGATACGATGGAGCCTGATTTTACGGTCATCTTACGGATACGGATGCGGTAGTCTGCCTCATCCGCCACAGATTCTGCCAGAATATCCGATGCACCTGCGATCGCTTCTTTTACATTTTTTACTTCTTTTTCCTCGGATACATAACTTTCCGCCTCTTCTTCAATAGACTTGTCTGTCATCTGAAGCAGGATCAGATTCGCCAGCGGTTCCAGACCTTTTTCTTTGGCGATCGTTGCTCTGGTTCTTCTCTTCGGACGATACGGGCGGTACAGATCTTCTACGACTACCAGCGTCTGTGCTTCCAGAATCGATTTTTTCAGTTCTTCGGTCAGTTTGCCCTGTTCTTCAATGCTTGAGAGTACCTGTTTTTTCTTATCTTCGAGGTTTCTCAGATACAGCAGTCTCTCATGCAGGTTACGCAGTACCTCATCGTTCAGGGAACCGGTTGCTTCTTTTCTATATCGGGAAATAAACGGAATCGTATTTCCTTCATCTATCAGTTTGACAGCGGCTTCTACCTGCCACTTTTCCACCTGTAATTCCTGTGTTAATGCCTGAATAATATCCATGTATAGTCTCCTTTTGTAACTGTCCACTACTTCACAGTTACGTTTTTCTTTCATTGTGTCCTGTACTACCTTACCAAAAGGCGGGTTTCTTTGTCAATGCTGATTTTTATTCTGATTTTCCTTCTTTCGACTCCGGAACTTCTGTGGTATACTGGAAGATAACTGAAAAATCGAAACAAATTTGTTTTTCCATTATATTACAATACTACCGATTCTAAAACAGGAGGATTATCATTATGTACAACGATCAACAGCCAAATCCCGGCTCCTGGCAGGAGGAGGAACAGCGGATGACTCTGCCGCCGAAGCGTGGGAATGGATTCAGTACCGCATCCATGACCGCCGGAACGCTTTCCCTGTTCTTTCTGGTCAGCGGACTTTCTTTCCCGGTAGGAGCTCTCGGCATTTTATTCGCTTTGCTCTCCCGCAAAGGGGATAAGATGGATTCGCAGGCAAGACTGGGATGTATTCTTTCCAGCATCGGTCTTTGCCTTGGCATTGTTATTTTTATTTACGCCGCAGTCACCGTCTACCAGAATTTCCCGGAACTCCTTCAGCAGTATCAGCAGCTTTATGAGATGTACCAGGGCGGTATGTGATTGTTTATGGAGGTTTTTGACTTATGAATATTTCATCAAAAGAACTGAAGAAAATGGCCCGAAACCAGCTTTCGGGAAAATACGGAACGTTTATCGGAACCAATGTGCTCTACATCCTGATCACACTGGTCGCTTCGAATCTGATGGATCTGGTACTCGGAACCTCATCCGTCCTGAACCCGCTGACTGCTACTTCCGCCACCGTGGAAACGCTTGGTATCAGTCACACCGTGGTTTATTATCTGTCGACCTTTATTCTCTCACTGATCCTCTCGGTACTGAATATCGGTCTGTTAAAGATCGCCCTTGATACCGCCAGAGGCTACGACATCCGCTTTCAGGATCTCTTCTACGGTTTCAAACACCACCCGGACCGCGTGATCCTGGCGCAGGGTGTGATCCTTCTTCTGACCTACCTGTGCATCCTCCCGGGCAGCGGACTTTGCATCTACGGCTACCGCCAGAAGTCCGTAACTCTCCTCCTTGCCGGCACCGCCGTCCTGTGCGTGGGACTCGTGATCTACCTGATCCTCTCCCTGATGTTTAGCCAGACCATGTTCTTCCTGACCGACTACATCGACATCGAAGCCATGCAGGCACTCAAGGAAAGCGTGCGGATCATGAGAGGAAAGAAAGGAAAATTCTTTTATCTGCAGCTCAGTTTCATCGGAATCTATTTGCTGGGCGCGATCGCATGCGGGATCGGACTTTTGTGGGTGATCCCTTATATACAAGTTACGATGGCAAACTTCTACCGTAGGATCACCGGGGAGGTATAATCGTTCCCCGGACGCAAGAAGGCGGGCAAGGTTCCCCTGGGGAGACGTGTGCAGAGTGACTTTAAGCTATCTGCTAACTGCGACTAAGACTCTCGCGAGAGCGCTCGAGCCTAAGTCTCCGTAAGCAGAGGATCTTAAAGCTCACTCTAACCGCACACCTACAGGACCTGCCACTGGCAGCTCCTTCCGGATGCAATGCAACAAAGTGTCTCCTCCAAGGGAACCTTGCCCGCCTTCTTGCTGGGTATCCATTACCTCTAAGTAAAAAAATCGCATGTTTTTTACATTCTATTCTCTCTTCTGATTTTCCCAAAATATACTACCAAAAACAGCAACTCTCACCACATTAGTTCCTGCCAAAACCAGTGGCGAGCCCCGGAGGGATCCAGGGTGAGACAACACTTTGTGGGCGCTTAGGGCAAGCTTTGAAATCCGACACTTACGGAGACTTTCGCTTGGGTCAACTGACCCAAGTGAATATAGTCGTAGTTAGTGGCTAGTTCAAAGTTGCCCTGCCCACGTTGTCTCACCCTGGATCCCTCCGGGGCTCGCCACGTCCTCTTTAGCAACAAACCTATATCAAACTAATTATTTTACGCCTCTGCCAGCCCAAACGCACCATGCACCGCATTCATCGCCCGAACCGCATCCTCACTGTTCACCAGCACCGTGATCCGGATCTCAGAAGTCGCAATCATATTGATATTCACGTTCTCATTATACAGACACTCAAACATCTTTGCAGCCACACCCGGATTAGACATCATGCCGGCGCCTACAATCGAAAGTTTCGCAACTTCACAGTTATAATCCACTCTCTCAAAACCAAGCACTTCCTGATACTCTTCGAGCAGTTCAATCGCCTCTTTCAGATTATCATGTGCAACCGTAAAGGAAATATCCTTCGTTCCCTCACGTCCGACAGACTGGATGATAATATCCACATTAATATTCTTCTTTGCCAGTGTATTAAATAATTTAAACGCACTACCCGGTGCATCCTTGATTCCGATTACGGAGATACGGTCTGCATCTCTGTCCAGGGCAACGCCGCTGATCAACATTCTTTCCATTTTCTTTACAACCTCCTTGACAACAGTACCTTCAGATTCATTCAGACTGGAACGTACCACCAGCGGTACGCCGTATTTTTTCGCCATCTCCACCGATCGGTTATGTAACACACCTGCTCCGAGAGTCGCCAGATCCAGCATCTCATCATAGGTGATCGCATTTAACTTTCTCGCTGTCGGCACCAGTCTCGGGTCAGCGGTGTAGACACCATCTACGTCCGTATAGATCTCGCACGCATCCGCATGAAGCGCTGCTGCCAGAGCTACTGCCGTCGTGTCGGAACCACCCCTTCCAAGGGTTGTGTAATCGTTGTACTTGTTGATCCCCTGGAAACCTGTGACGATCACGATCTTACGGTCATCAAGCTCCCGGCGGATCCGCTCGGTATCGATCTTTTTAAGTCTTGCATTGCTGTAATTGCTTGTCGTGTGCATGGCTACCTGGAATGCATTCAGGGAAATGGCACGTACACCCAGTGCATCCATCGCCATGGCCATCAGAGACACCGACATCTGTTCCCCGATCGTAAACAGCATGTCCATCTCTCTCTTGGATGGATTTGGATTGATTTCTTTTGCTTTGGCAATCAGCTCGTCCGTGTATTTTCCCATGGCAGATAAAACCACTACCACATCGTTCCCGTTCTGATAATCACGGATGCATCGCTTTGCCACATTGAAAATGCGTTCTTTGTCCGCCACCGAAGTGCCGCCGAACTTTTTCACGATTAACATGTTTCTCCTCCTGTGTTTCTACGCAAACAGAAGCGGATCAGCCTGCTGTGGCGTAATCCGCTTCCTGCCTCTGCTGTATTTCCATTCGTGATACCCCCGTTCCGGGCGCCCTCACATGGATATGCACTAAATGATAAACCCTTTTTTTCCATGCGTCAACCGCTTCCATGGCGATTATTTTCAAAGTTTTTTCCCATTCTTTCCTGCACGGTCACATGTTTTTTCCACACGAATTTTCCTTAAAATCTGCGCGAATTTTGCCCATTATCGTGACAGTCGTCAAGGTCTTGTGCAAGTACAAACTTTCACTCGTTGTCTGCATAAAAAATGACATGCCCGCCGTCCTTTTTCAGAACGACACAGACATGCCATTTTCCAACTTTTCTTCCTTAGAACCGAACCCGGATCATACCGATAATGTTATCGAACTGTGCCGCTTTCGCTCTGTATTCTTCCTCTTTCATCTTAGAGGTAATAAATCCAAACTCTTTGCCAACCTCTGCGACAACCTTCGCATCGATGGTTCCGAACACTTCTTCCACTTTTGCAAGACTCTCGGTGTAGCTGCCTTTCATACGGACGAAGAATCTGCTCTCTACCTGGCTGATATCGATCATTTCCAGTTTCTCGCTGCTCCATCCCGTCATAATAAAACGGTTCAGGTGTTTGGCTGCATCTACCACGTCAGCTACAACCGCACTGGCTGTCGGCAGTTTTCCTGCACCGCTTCCGTAGAACATCGCATCCCCCAGCATATTGCCGTGGATCACGATCGCATTAAATACATCGTTGACACTGAACAGCGGGCTGTCACCGTTGATCATCACCGGGCATACCATCGCATAGTATTTGTCGCCGATCCGCTTGCTGGTTGCCAGCAGTTTGATGGTCGCGCCAAATGCTTTCGCATACCGGATATCCGCAGAAGTGATGTTTGTGATTCCCTCGGTATAGATTTTCTCAAAATCCACATGATGACCGAATGCCAGAGAAGAAAGAATCGCGATCTTTCTGCAGGCATCCCAGCCCTCGACATCTGCTGCCGGGTTTCGCTCCGCATAGCCGAGTTCCTGCGCATTCTTCAGCACATCCTCAAACTCGGAACCGTCACTTGTCATCTTGCTTAAAATATAGTTGGTTGTTCCGTTTAAGATACCACTGATCTCGTCGATCTCATCTGCTGTCAGAGAAGAATTCAGCGGACGGATGATCGGAATACCGCCACCGCAGCTTGCTTCAAATAAGAAGTTGCAGTTTTTCTCCTTTGCAATCTGGATCAGTTCCACACCGTGTTTTGCAACCAGTTCTTTGTTGGAGGTACATACGGATTTACCGCTCTCCAGCGCTCTTTTAACGAATGTATATGCCGGATTGGTTCCTCCCATTACTTCTACCACGATCTTGATCTCCGGATCGTTGGCGATCACTTCGTAATCATGTACGATCTTTTCCTGTACCGGATCTCCCGGGAAATCTCTCAGGTCCAATACATACTTGATGTTGATCTCTTCCCCTGCTTTTTTATTGATGCTTTCCTGGTTCCGGTTGATCACTTCCACCACACCGGATCCCACTGTGCCGTAGCCTAATACTGCAATCTGTATCATCTGTTTTCTACTCCCTGCCTAATATTTTCAAATAATGTACGCCTGTCTGCTGTTCCATCTGGCCGATCATGTCTTCCGCGTCTCCCGCTTCCGGCAGGATCTCCACACTCAGCGTCAGCGTTGCGATTCCGTTAATCGGAATACTCTGATGAATGGTCAGGATATTTCCGCGAAATTCAGCGATGGTGCGCAGAATATCCGAAAGAATCCCCGGTTTATCATCCATCTGTAAAATAAAGGTAACCGTTCTTCCTTTTGCCTGATCGTGAAAAGGAAAAATATCGTCTTTGTATTTGTAAAATGAACTGCGGCTGATGCCCACCTGCTCGGTCGCTTCCTGCACGGTAGTTACCTGCTCCGAATCCAGGATCCGTTTCGCTTCCACTACTTTTAAGAGCACTTCCGAGACAGCCTTCTCTCTTACCACATAATATTTTGTCTTTTTCTCCATGTCTTCTCTTTCTTTCCTGTGGCTCTGCATGTTCGCATCAGAAACACATTTGTAGTCGCCCAAAAGATATTACCATACATTGCCATCCGGTGCAAGAATTTTTTCGCAAATGCGGCAAAACATGTTTTTCAAGTCAGGCTCGCATAAAATATTACAGGCTCCGACCGCCGCCGCCATGTGAGGTACCGCTGCTGGAAGTATGTGTGGAACTCCGGCTTCCACCGCCACCACCACCGCCCGACGGCGGATCTCTCGGGATTCTCCGCTGTGTGATGCTTCGATGAAGGAACTGATCATCCCTTCTCGTAAAATGTACCTTTGCCTGGCTCTCATACGGATACCGATACGTTTTCTTTTTTAACCGGTAAGATCCCAGCACAGCTGCTGCAAATCCGCCGCCGCAAAGCAGTGCGATCACAGCCGCTCCGATGGCTTCATAGACCGTAATACTGCGGTATCTTGATATTTTTCCCGTCTCCGTGTCATAATTATACTGATCCGAAGGAATTCCGTCTTCCAGATAACTCTCTGTCTCATTCAGCATCTCAAGAATACCGTCCGCATAATTCTTTGCTTTCAGATTATCATATCCCGCATCGATCACTGCATCAATTCTCGCATCGGTAAGATACCGAATCATCTTTCCCGCCGTTGAGATCCACACCGAACCGTTGTCCAGATCGATCAGATACAGCGCGCCGTCATCCGCATATCCGTTATAATCATAATAATCATCCGCATATTCCTCAGAGGTCTTACCTTCCGCATCTTCCGTCGTCACTACCACAAAATCCATGTTCCAGTCCGCCGTAAGTTCTTCGATCCGGTCGGTAAGTTCCTGTTCTTCCTCCTGTGAAAAAAGTCCTGCCTGATCGTCTACCGCGGTGCCATCCGCCCATGCAGATACCGGAACCAGCAGAAGCAGAAGTGTCAACAGAAGGTATCCCGTCTTTTTTCTCATCCTCATAACAAAAATCCTCCTGCCAGTCCCAAAAGAAATACCACACCGGTGATCAGTGCTGATACCAGGCTCAGTTTCTTATAATCAACCGGAAGTTCTCCGCACACCTTGCCGTTTTGTCCGTTGATGGTATAATAATAAATCTTTCCGTTTCTTCCTTTATAAGTCACCGTCCACACAGGAACCAGCGCATAACGCCACCGCTCCTGTCGGTTACCCACCTGCTGATGAACCGGCCGTACCGTCGTGTAACCGCGCATATCATTTTCAAGCACTCTTTTTGCATACTGCTCGGTATCCCGCGCGATCTCCGCTCCAAACGCTTCTTTTTCCAGATCCCGCCGTTCTGCCTGGAAACCGGAGAGATATCCCATGGAAAATGGTTTTACCGCCTTCTGGTCATACGGCTGCACACCCTCTACCAGCTTCCGGTTTGCTTTTTGCAGTGCGATCTTCGGCATATCATCAAATTCCACATTTCCTTCCCGGTACACCCGGTAAAACTGTGTTTCCCTGTATTCTGTATCACCCGTTCTCCAGGTGCGGACTTTCGTAGCCTCTGCCTCCATCGAGGCATCTCCCCGCCAGTCCACCATCCAGTATGGAAAATACACACCGTTCATCTTCTCAATCTGTTTCGCACTGAAGAATCCGTGCGGAACAAATTTCTTCTTTTTCATATTCTCCAAGAAAATCTCTTCTGCTTTTTTCCGGTCGATTGCAAACGGAATGATCTGCTGCGGAAGGTATTCCCCGGAAACTCTTCCCGATAATACTACCGGGGTGTGACAATAATAACATTCTGTAGCTGCCGTCGTCGGATCTGTCACGATCTCGGCGCCACAGCTTGGGCAGACATACACTGCCGCCTCTTCCTGTTCCTGCCCTTTTGCAGAATCAGCCGCCTCAGAAGTTTCCTGAGACGGCTGGTTTTCTTTCTGCATCGTATCAATCTGTTCCTGAGAGAACTCAGAATTACAATAAGGACAGGAGTAGCTCTGGGTATTCGGATCAAATACCAGTTCGCCGCCGCAATTGGGGCATTTGAAACTGACTACCGCCATGATCTCCTCCTCATCTTCCTATATGGATATATCTGCTTCGTCTTTTTGCCTTATGGTCTTGGTTTTCCGCACTCACTGCAGAACTTTCCGGTATTCTTCTGTCCGCAGCTGCATGTCCACGGTCCCATCTGACGGGGACGTCCACACTCACTGCAGAATTTTCCGGTATTTTGCTGTCCACAACTGCATATCCAGTTATCCGGCTCGTTTGCTGCATGATGTGCTGCCGCAGCTGCCTCCTGCTGCATCTGCCGATTCCGGATCATCTGCTGCTGGTTCGCTGCCGACATGGAAGCTGCCATATTGCCGCCCATCTGTGCACCCATCTGCATTCCCATGAATCCCATGGTACTGCCGTTTGCATTGCTTCCTGCCGCTTCCATTCCTCTCGCAAAAGCGCCCTGCATATATCCTTCCCGAATGGATGGATCCTGCAACATCGCTCCCTGATTTCTCAGATTCAGCAGTTCCTGTGATTTTTCATCGTAGGACAGGCTCGCGATTGCTACCGCCTGGATCTCCATACCTCTGGTCTGTCTCCAGTCCTCATCCAGGGTATCTGCCATATATTTTGACAGTTCCCGGCTCTTGGACGGTACATAGGAAATCCGCATGCCGTCTGCTGACATCTGATTGATGGAGGACTGCAGCGCATCCAAGAATTCATACAGATACTGCTCGTTGATATCTGTAATCTCTACCTGGTCTTTGTTTTTCGGAATGGCTTCCACATAGAACTTGATCGGATCTGTGATCCGGATGGAATACGTTCCATGCGCTCTTAAAAACAGTTCTGCATTGTAAAAATTATCGAAATAGCTGATCGGATTTCTGGTGCCGAAACGGATTCCCTTGATCTCCTGAAGATTCAGGTATAACACTTTCTGTGAAGTCGGTGTTGCCCCGCCAAAACGGAACCGGTCAAAAGAATTCTTTACCACATCGTCCAGACTTCCGCTGAACATCGACGGCATAGAGGAGTTATCCACAGTAAAATACCCCGGTTCTGCACTGTAATCCACAATCCGTCCGCCGTCTAACAACATCATGAACTGTCCCTCATATACATGGATCACCGATCCGTTGGAGATGGTATCTTTCCCACCTTTTCGGTTTGCTCCTTTTCCTGTGCGGACACCTGCGGTCAGTACGGTCTGACCTCCCATATTTTCCGGTTCGATCACTTCCAGCCACTGATCGGCGAGTGTACCGCCGACGGTCTGTTTGATCGCTCTGATAATGCCCATATGCCTGCCTCCTTTTTACATTTCTTCGTCTGCGTTCTCCGGCTGTTTTCCGCCAAGGGCGATCCACTTGAGATAACCGTTGATAAACGGATCCAGATTGCCGTCGAGAACGCTGTCCACGTTACCGCTCTCGGTTCCGGTTCTGTGGTCTTTTACCATTGTATATGGCTGCAATACATAGGAACGGATCTGGTTACCCCAGCCGATCTCTGTCACTTCGCCACGGATACCGGAAAGTTTTTCCATATTTTCCTGCTGTTTTAACAGATACAGCTTTGCTTTCAACATCTGCATCGCCTTGTCTTTGTTCTGGAACTGAGAACGTTCATTCTGGCACTGTACCACGATTCCGGTCGGAATATGTGTGATACGGATGGCAGAAGAAGTCTTGTTGATGTGCTGACCACCGGCACCACTGGATCGATAGGTATCGATACGCAGATCGTCCTCTTTGATCTCCACATCCAGATCTTCATCAATATCCGGCATGACATCGCAGGATACGAAAGAAGTCTGTCTCTTTCCTGCCGCATTGAACGGTGAAATACGCACCAGACGGTGTACCCCTTTTTCTGATTTCAGGTAGCCGTAGGCATTTTCCCCGTGTACTTCAAAGGTTACTGATTTGATACCAGCTTCATCGCCATCCAGATAATCCAGAACTTCCAGGGCAAATCCTTTCTTTTCTGCCCATCTGGTGTACATCCGGTAGAGCATACCCGCCCAGTCGCAGGACTCGGTTCCGCCGGCTCCGGCATTTAACTTGATGATGGCATCCTTGCTGTCGTATTCCCCGGATAACAGGGTTTTCATACGAATCGTCTCGAAATCAGCCTCGAACTGATCCATGATCTCTTGAATCTCAGAGATGACCGAAGCATCATTTTCTTCGTATCCCATCTCGATCAGAGTTTCCATATCGTCTCTCTGGCTCTCCAGATTTTCATAGATCTCTTTATCGTCCTTGAGACTTTTGAGTTCTTTCATCATCTCCTGGGAGCGCTCCGGATTGTCCCAGAAATCCGGTTCTTCCATCTTTCTTTCCAATTCTTCGATTCGCTTTTCCTTGTTCTCAAGGTCAAGGGAATCTCTCATTTCTTCCAATGGTTTCGCATAGGAATTCAATGTTGCTTTAAACTGATCTAATTCTACCAAAGGTTTTACCCTCTTTCCTTATACAATATTTTATACATTTCCGGCTGTTGACTACGCTATCGCATCAACAGCCGTTTTTCTTTTTCTTTATACCAGTTTTCTTCCGCAGCACTGTTTGTATTTCTTGCCGCTTCCGCACGGGCATGGATCGTTCGGATATACTTTCTGTTCCGCACGACGTACCGGTCCTTTGACGGATTCGTCTTTGTTGGTTCCGGTTACTTCCGCTACCTGCTCACGTTCTACTTTCTGCTCGATTCTTACGTGATACAGCAGACGAACGGTATCCTGCTGGATGCCTGCGATCATCTCGTCAAACATCTCGAAAGCACTCATCTTGTACTCAACTTTCGGATCTCTCTGTCCGTAAGCCTGCAGACCGATACCCTGACGCAGCTGTTCCATATCATCGATATGATCCATCCATTTTCTGTCGATAACTTTCAGCAGTACCACACGTTCCAGTTCACGGATCTGTTCCGGTTCCGGGAACTCTGCTTCTTTTACTTCGTACAGTTTGATCGCTTCTTCTTTCAGGTTCTGTTTTAACTGGTTCTTACGAACACCCTTGACATCTTCCTTGGTGATCGTCTTCACCGGAATGATCGGCTGCAGGATCGTATTCAGTTCCACCAGATCCCACTCATCAGAATCCACCTCATCGCTGATACACATATCCACGGTATTTTCCACGGTATCGGTGATCATCTTGCAGATCGCATCACGCATGTTGTCTCCGTCAAGTACGCGGCGTCTCTCTTTGTAAATGATCTCTCTCTGTTCGTTGTTTACCTGGTCATATTCGAGCAGGTTCTTACGGATACCGTAGTTGTTGCTCTCGATCTTTCTCTGTGCCTTCTCGATCGCGCTGGAAAGCATCTTATGCTCGATCTGCTCGTTCTCTGCAACACCGAGGCTGCTGAATACAGACATCAGCTTCTCGGAACCGAACAGACGCATCAGATCATCTTCCAGAGAAATATAGAAACGGGACTCACCCGGATCTCCCTGACGTCCGGCACGACCACGCAGCTGGTTATCGATACGACGGGATTCATGACGCTCGGTACCGATGATCTTCAATCCACCGGCTGCTCTCGCTTCATCGTCCAGCTTGATATCGGTACCACGACCTGCCATGTTGGTCGCGATGGTAACTGCACCTGCCACACCGGCCTGTGCAACGATCTCTGCCTCCAGCTCATGGAACTTCGCATTCAGTACCTGGTGAGCGATACCCTCTCTCCGAAGCATGTTGCTTAAGAGTTCGGAAGTCTCGATCGTGATCGTACCTACCAGTACCGGCTGGTTCTTCGCATGTGCTTTCTTGATCTCTTCCACAACAGCGCGAAATTTTTCTTTCTTTGTCATATATACTGCGTCATCCAGGTCGATACGCTGTACCGGACGGTTTGTCGGGATCTCGATAACGTCCATACCGTAGATCTCACGGAACTCCTGTTCCTCGGTCAGAGCCGTACCGGTCATACCTGCTTTTTTCGCATATTTGTTAAAGAAGTTCTGGAAAGTAATAGTTGCCAGAGTCTTACTCTCACGGCGTACCTTTACATGCTCTTTTGCCTCGATCGCCTGATGCAGACCATCGGAATATCTTCTTCCCGGCATGATACGTCCGGTAAATTCATCAACGATCAGTACCTGATCATCTTTTACAACATAATCCTGGTCACGGAACATCAGGTTATGCGCACGCAGTGCAAGGATCACATTGTGCTGGATCTCCAGATTCTCCGGATCTGCCAGGTTTTCGATGTGGAAGAACTTCTCTACCTTCTTCACACCTTCTTCTGTCAGGTTTACTACTTTATCTTTTTCATTGACGATAAAATCACCGGTCTCGACAATTTCCTCGCCCATGATCGCTGTCATCTTGGTCATCTCACCGCTGGCTTCTCCACGTTCCAGCTGTCTTGCCAGAATATCGCAGACTTCATACAGTTTGGTGGACTTTCCGCTCTGTCCGGAAATGATCAGAGGAGTACGCGCCTCATCGATCAATACGGAGTCGACCTCATCGATGATCGCATAATGCAGCTCTCTCTGTACCAGCTGTTCTTTATAAATAACCATGTTGTCACGCAGATAGTCGAAACCATCCTCGTTGTTGGTTACATATGTGATGTCACATGCATACTGTTCCCGTCTCTCGTCATTCTTCATGGAGTTTAAGATCACACCGACCTTCAGACCCAGGAACTCATGGACTTTACCCATCCACTCAGCATCTCGTTTTGCCAGGTAATCGTTGACGGTTACGATATGCACGCCTTTTCCTTCCAGCGCATTCAGATAAGCCGGACAGGTAGAAACCAGCGTCTTACCTTCACCGGTTCTCATCTCAGCGATACGTCCCTGATGCAGAATAATACCACCGATCAGCTGTACCCGGTAATGCTCCATATTCAGCACACGCTTAGCCGCCTCACGCACTGTAGCAAATGCCTCCGGAAGCAGATCATCCAGCGTCTCTCCCTCTGCCAGTCTCTCCTTGAATTTTCTGGTCTGATCCTTCAGCTCCTCGTCCGTCATCGCCTGCATCGTCGGCCGCAGCGCTTCAATCTGATCCACCAGCGGCATAATTCTTTTCAACTCCCTGGAACTGTGCGTTCCAAAGATCTTTTCAGATAATTTCATCAATCTACTCCTATAAAATACAATTTATTTTTTGGTAACTGTTCAACACCTTCACAGTTACATTTCTTGTTACTATTTTCACTCTCCATAAAATTTCCCAGTGCATCCACCCTGGCCTCTTTCCAGTCTACTGCACCATGTTATATTCTAACACTTTACCGAAGAATGCACAAGTAAATTGTGCATCCTCACCCCGCATCCCTCACTCACATATTCCCTGCGGGCAAATTTCCCAAATATCTCCCAAATATCGCACCTATTCCACTCACCTTCCCTTTCCGGGTCAGTTTTTTCCACCGTCAGCCCGAGAGAGTTTGTGCCTGGGCAGGAGGCATTTTGCGGGCGCTTAGGGTAAGCTTTGAAATCCGACGCTTACGGAGACTTTCGCGAGGGTCCGCTGACCCTCGTGAACTGTAGTCGGAGTTAGCGGCTAGTTCAAAGTTGCCCTGCCCGCTGCCTCCTGCCCAGGCACAAACTCTCTCGGGCGTCCGTCTTAAACCACCCCCAAAAAAGAGAGAGAGCCACCACCCAGTGACTCTCTCCCGTTTACGATCTCAACAATTTTAGCACTCCGGCTCAATCAGCCCGTAAGTATTCCCCTTTCTCTTATAAACCACATTCACCTCATCCGTCTCCGCATTCCTGAACACATAAAAATTATGTCCCAGCAATTCCATCTGCACACATGCATCTTCCGGATACATCGGTTTAATACCAAACTTCTTGGTACGGATAATCTTAACCTCTTCGTCCTCCAGGAATTCATCCTCCACAAACTCTTTCTGGAAGTTTCCTCCTGCCTGCTGCTGATTGACGATCTTGGTTTTATATTTGCGAAGCTGACGCTCGATGACTTCCTCTACCAGGTCGATGGATACATACATATCGCTGCTCACCTGCTCGGAACGAATAATGTTTCCTTTTACCGGGATGGTAACTTCAATCTTCTGTCTGTCTTTTTCCACACTCAAGGTTACATGAATCTCTGTCTCCGGAGTAAAATACCGTTCCAGCTTACCAAGCTTTTCCTGTACGGCTGATTTCAGTCCCTCTGTAACGTCAATATTTCTTCCAATGATAATAAATTTCATGCTGTCCAACCCCTTCGCACTTTATTTTACAAGTAACTGTCTCTACCTTTACAGTTATGGAGTCAGAATCGATAAATACCACGGTCAGCGATTCCTTCCGGCTCCCTTGTAAGTGTCTTTATTATACCAATAATGCTTGAATTTTGCAACTATTTCGTGAAAATTCATAATTTTTACGCATCTTTTTCTGTCAAATTCAGAGACAGTTTTTTAAGTGTTCAGAATCTGTTATTTTTCGGAATAATTTTCACTCTTCTGACAAATATCCAGGACATCCTCCCACTTCATACTACCGCCGAAGAGATCGAGCGCACTGCCGACCGTCACATCCACCCGGTTTTCCCCTGCCACGCGCAGCGTCTCCAGATCCTGAAAACTTCCCACGCCGCCGGCATAGGTGACCGGAAGCGGATGCTTCTTCGCCAGAAGCTTCACCAGCTCCACCTCGATCCCGGAAGCTTTTCCTTCCACATCTACTGCATGCACCAGAAACTCATCACAGTGGGAAGAAAATTCCGCAATCGTCTGTTCCGATACGGGCACCTGGGTAAAATTCTGCCAGCGGTCTGTCACGATATAATACTGTCCGTCTTTTTTCCGGCAGCTCAGATCCAGAACCAGGTGTTCCTTTCCTACGGCACGCTCCAGTTTCTCCAGATTCTCCCAGTTGATCTGCCCGTCCTTAAACACATACGAAGTGACGATCACATGACTGGCACCGGCATCCAGGAAACTCTCCGCATTGTCTTCCCGGATCCCGCCGCCGATCTGCATCCCGCCCGGATAGGCTTTCAGCGCTTCTATTGCCTGCTGTCTCGTCGCTTCATAATAAGGCGAAGTTGCAGGATTTAACAGGATAATATGACCGCCGCGGATCCCACGGGACTGATAGAGGCGCGCAAAAAAGGGAGCATCCTGCTCAGCCACAAAGTTTTCCTGAGCCTGATCTCCCTGATCCCGCAGGCTGCCACCTACGATCTGTTTTACTTTTCCGTTGTGAATATCGATACATGGACGAAATCTCATAGTATTTCCCTCTCTTCTTCTGTTCTTTCTGTATGCTGTCACGTTGTAACGCGGTAAATTTTCTACATCATATCATTTTTCCAAATATACGGCAACTATTCTCTTAATAATTACCCCGCCATACATTTTCAAAATTACTGCGCACTCCGTGTCCGGCAACACACCTTGTAAGATATTGCAAACACAGTCTCAGAAAAAGAGAGGCGCTGTTCGTCACGTTCTCCTTATCGCCAGAGTATACCGTGCGAACAGCAGCCACCCATAGGATTCGATTCTTCTATTACCGGAAATTTACCGTGCATTCTGCTGATTTGCATCCCTGCTTCCGCCGCCGGTCAGATCCTCCACACCTTCTCCGATACCGTCTCCCACATCTTTGATTCCCTCACCGACATCCTCGCCGAGGTCTTCGATGATATTTCCATTCTCATCTACCGTACCTTCCCCGGAAGTGGCGCCGTTCATATTGCTGTTGCCGTCAGTTCCGTTGTTGTTCATATCCGTGTTGGTATCCGGAGCGGTTCCGTTGTTGTCGCCCGCGGGTACCTGGGAACCGTCGGTGTTGTTTTTATTTTCATTGCCATCCGTCGTATTTTCATCCTGTGTGTTGTCCCGGTTGTTGTTCGTATCGTCCGCAACATTGCCACATCCTGCTGCCAGTCCGAGCACAACGGTCATTGCGGTTACGATCAGATATCTCTTCCATACATGTTTCATATTCTGCATCTCCTTTTCTGCTGTGTCTGTAGCTTTCCACAGCATCCCTTTCCTTCATTTTTCAGGCATATAAAATATCCACCTGTACAGTTGTAGAATGTGTCGGAAAATGCAAAAATATACGGCCGCTTTTTGAAAAAACGACCGTATTCATGTTCTCTGTATTCTGTTTTTAATATTTAAAACAATTTTTTAAACTTATCCGATGACATCGCTCATCTGATACCAGCCCGGTCCTTTTCCTCTCAGAAACTTGGCTGCCTGGATCGCACCTTTTGCGAACAGGGTTTTGGAGTAAGCGGTGTGCTGGAATGTGATCACTTCATCGTCACCGGCGAAGATCACATCATGTTCTCCGACGATCGTTCCGCCACGGACAGCAGAGATACCGATTTCTTTGTCATCTCTCTGTTCTCTTCTCTGGCTTCTATCAAAGGTATAATGATAAGCGTTGTCCAGTCCTTCATTCAGGCTGTCTGCCAGTGCCAGGGCGGTTCCGCTCGGAGCGTCCACTTTCAGGCGATGGTGTTTTTCCACGATCTCCATGTCAAATCCGGCTGCTGCCAGGGTCTGAGCTGCTTCTTTTACCAGTTTCATCAGCAGATTGATACCAAGAGACATGTTTGCGGATTTCAGGACTGCCACATGTTTGCTGGTCTCTTCCACTTTTTTGATCTGCTCATCGGTCAGACCGGTGGTACACAGTACAACCGGGATCTGTCTCTTTTCACAGTACTCTAACAGTGTGTCGGTCGCTTTTGCCGTACAGAAGTCGATCACGGCATCTGCCTCCACATCGCAGGTCCAGATATCGGTAAATACCGGATATCCGTTGTCTCTGCAGTCATTTAAATCAATCCCTGCTACGATTTCAATTTCAGGATCTTTCTCCACTAACTGGGTGATCACCTGACCCATATGGCCGTTGCAGCCATGCATGATTACCTTTACCATTTGCGTTCTCTCCTGTTTCTTCCTGCTGTCTTTATGCCAGTTTGATACCGAATTTTCTCATTTCTTCTGCCAGAACTGCCTGGTGTGCTGCTTCCATCTCGGTCAGCGGCAGACGAAGCGGTCCTACTTCTTTGCCCATCAGGTTCAGGGCTGCTTTTACCGGGATCGGATTTACTTCGCTGAACAGCGCATGGACTAACGGCAGAGCCTTTAACTGCAGTTCGCAGCTTTCTTTTACTTTGCCTTCCATGAACAGAGCAACGATGTCATGTGTCTCCTTCGGTGCCACGTTGGACAGTACGGAGATAACACCTTTTCCACCCAGTGACAGGATCGGTACGATCTGATCATCATTTCCGGAATACAGATCGATCGCTCCGTCGCAGGCATGCATGATGTCTGCCACATGGCTGATATCTCCGGATGCCTCTTTGATAGCGGTTACATATTCTGCATTTTTTGCCAGATAAGCAACGGTGGATGCTGCCAGAGAGCATCCGGTACGGCTCGGTACGTTGTACAGAATCGCCGGTACTTTTGCTTCGTCTGTGATCGTTGTATAGTGTTTGATCAGTCCGTTCTGTGTTGCTTTATTATAGTAAGGAGTTACCAGAAGGATACCGTCTGCGCCTGCCTCTGCTGCCTCTTTGGACATCTGTGTTGCGGTTGCGGTAGAATTGGATCCGGTTCCTGCAACAACCGGGATACGATGATTTACCTTATCAATGGCAAATTTGATCGTTCTCATATGCTCTTCTTCGGTCAGTGTTGCAGATTCTCCTGTTGTTCCGCAGATAACGATAGCGTCTGTGCCGCCTGCAATCTGCTCCTCCAGTAATTCTTCCAGCTTGTCATAGTTTACTTCCAGGTTTTCTTTCATAGGTGTGACAATCGCAACACCTGCTCCTTCAAAAATAGCCATATCTATTTTTACTCCTTTCTTTTGCATAAATACTAAAGGTGCACCACCATCCGGAGGTCCACCTTTTAAGAATCCGCTATGAAATCATCACATGTTTTCTTTGGATAGCACTCCATCTTTCGATGACAGTCATGCCGTTCTTCACAGACACGCCCAAGAACCAAGTTTCAGGTTTCTTCGCCCCTTCGGCACTTTTTCCTTTCCTTTGCCTTCTTCTGCTCCTGAAACATCCGACAAATTACTGATAAAAAATGCAACCTCTACCTAAATTTGTAAAAACATTTTATTTTTTCAATCATATCATTATTCATTTTTATTGTCAATCCGCATATTCCAGTTTGCTCACAGAAATCTCGTATGCGGTCCGCTTCTGTGTCTCTTCCTCGCTGATTTTTTTCACGTATTCCCGGCTCTGGATCCTGCCCCAGATCAGGACGTGGCCGCCCACCTGAAAAGCGGATGCATATCTGGCATTTCTGCCCCAGCAGATGCACGGGATATAGTCCGATTTTCCATACGGCCGGTTGACAGCGATCAGAAGATCCGCGATTTCTCTGCCAAGCGGTGTTTTCCGATAGACCGGCGGTTTACATATGTATCCATCCAGGAAAATGGCGTTGCTCTTCATATTTTCATCGTCATCTTCCACAAATTCCACCTCTCTGGCAAACACCGAGAGCACCAGCCGGTTTTTCTTTTCCTCATGGCGGTTGTAGGAGCGAAACTGCCCCATCACATGGATATACTCCCCTTCATAATCTTCGTTCACATCCACCAGACGCTCCGAGATCATGACCGGGATCCGGTCTTCGGAATCGCTGAGTCGTTTGACCAGCACATCTACCATATAAAAGCCCTCGCCGAATACCTGATGGCTGAATGTAAACTGGGATGCGATTTTTCCCATGATTTCCACCTGATTGTTTTCAATAATCTTATCTGTCATGATTGTAGTTCCCCTTCCTCTTTTTTGTATTTTGTATATTTTATATCTATTCCGTTTCTTCCATATTTAGAACCACATTTTGAAAAAAATTTTTTTATCCCTTGTAATCTGAAAAAAATGTGATAGACTTGTATCGTTGGAAATGCCCGTTTTACGGGCTCTTTATATGCATAGAAAGGAAATTGTTTATGAAAATCAAAAGAGAAGATATTCGTAATGTGGCGATCATCGCCCATGTAGACCATGGTAAAACCACTCTGGTAGACCAGTTACTTCGTCAGAGCGGCGTATTCCGTGCGAATCAGGAAGTCCAGGAACGTGTTATGGACTCCAACGATATCGAGCGGGAACGTGGTATCACGATTCTTTCCAAAAATACAGCTGTTTATTACAAAGATACCAAGATCAACATCATCGACACTCCAGGTCATGCGGACTTCGGCGGCGAAGTAGAACGTGTCCTGAAGATGGTAGACGGTGTTATCCTGGTCGTAGATGCGTTCGAAGGTGCTATGCCGCAGACCAAATTCGTTCTGAAAAAAGCACTGGAACTGGATCTGCACGTGATCGTATGTATCAATAAGATCGACCGTCCGGAAGCCCGTCCGGATGAAGTCATCGATGAAGTTCTGGAACTTCTGATGGATCTGGATGCTTCCGACGAACAGTTAGACTGTCCGTTCCTGTATGCTTCCGCAAAAGCAGGCCACGCTGTTCTGGATCTGAACGATACACCGGAAAATATGGAACCTCTGTTTGAGACGATCTTAAAATACATCCCGGCTCCGGAAGGTGACCCGGAAGCAGGTACCCAGGTTCTGATCAGCACCATCGACTACAACGAATATGTAGGCCGTATCGGTGTCGGTAAAGTAGACAACGGTAAGATCGCTGTCAACCAGGAAGTGATGCTGATGAACCATCATGATCCTTCCAAGAAGAAAAAAGTAAAGATCAGCAAACTGTATGAGTTTGAAGGCCTGAACAAAGTAGAAGTACAGGAAGCAGGCATCGGTTCTATCGTTGCTATTTCCGGTATCCCGGAGATCCACATCGGAGATACCCTGTGTGACGTGGAAAATCCGGAACCAATCCCGTTCCAGAAGATTTCCGAGCCGACCATCGCCATGCATTTTATGGTAAATGACAGCCCGCTGGCAGGTCAGGAAGGTAAATTCGTAACTTCCCGTCATCTGAGAGAACGTCTGATGCGCGAACTGAACACCGATGTCAGCCTGCGTGTGGAAGATACCGATTCTCCGGACTGCTTCAAAGTATCCGGTCGTGGAGAGCTGCATCTGTCTGTCCTGATCGAGAACATGCGTCGTGAGGGTTATGAATTTGCAGTAAGTAAAGCGGAAGTTCTTTATAAAGAAGACGAACGTGGAAAACTGTTAGAGCCTATGGAACTGGCTTACATCGATGTTCCGGAAGAGTTCTCCGGTACAGTCATCCAGAAAATGAGCGAACGTAAAGGTTCCCTGCAGGGTATGAGCACCGGAAGCGACGGTTCCACCCGTCTGGAATTCGAGATTCCTGCCCGTGGTCTGATCGGTTTCCGTGGAGAGTTCATGACTTCCACCAAAGGTACCGGTATCCTGAACACAAGTTTTGACGACTACGCTCCGTACAAAGGAGATATCCAGTACAGAAAACAGGGTTCCCTGATCGCTTTTGAAGCCGGCGAGTCCGTAACTTACGGTCTGTTCGCTGCACAGGAGCGTGGTACACTGTTTATCGGACCTGGCGAAAGAGTTTACGCCGGTATGGTTATCGGACAGAACGGTAAAGCCGAAGATATCGAGCTGAATGTCTGCAAGACCAAACATCTAACCAACACCCGTTCTTCTTCCGCAGATGACGCCCTGAAACTGACCCCACCGAAAGTCCTGAGCCTGGAACAGGCATTGGAATTCATCGATAACGATGAGCTCCTGGAGATCACTCCTACCAGCCTGCGTATCCGTAAGAAGATTCTGGATTCCAGACTGAGAAAGAGAGCAAATCTGAAATAATCATAACTATAGATACCAAAAGCGGATGTATCTGTCAGGCCGGCAGATACATCCGCTTTTTTCTTTCATTTATGACAATTTCAATCCCTTCACAATTACGAACCAAAATGCCTGTCTCAAAACCGGCTCTCGCATTATCCGCTTACTTCTTCCAGAATCGAATCCCAGCGGAGTCCTTCTTCTTTCTCCAGTTGATACCACGGACCGCCGTCTTTCCGGACAAACTGATTTGCCATATGCTGAACCATACATTCTTTTCCGCCAGCATAGTTCACCTGGATATCCGATATCATTCCATCATAATCTTCCGGATCCACGGAACTGTTCTTTTCCATTTTCAGATGGTTCAGATAGTTTGTGACTGTTTTGATTTTCTCTACATCGGACAGCTCATACCTCGTTTCTCCCGGGCGAGTAGATATGGTGATCCCGGTAACAGAACCTTCCGGCAAAAAACCTTCTTCTATCTGCTGCTGAACCTCCACCTGGCATTCATCTGCGGTTGTCTCCGGATCATATTGCAGTGTGTCCAGGATCTGCATAACCTGTTTTTCATTTTCTTTCCACCATGCACTCTCGCCACATAGATTGATGATATGGATATCGCTCTTTTCACCCAGAAATACAATCTCCTCCCATATGCCAGATGCAAAACCGTCTCTCGATTCTTCCAGGGCTTTTTCTCCTGCCAGCCGGATCTTCTTTTCTTCCAACCCTGTCCCACATGTTTCACCTGGATAATCCTTTTCGTACTTCACCAGAACTTCATTTTCTTTATCTTCCCCTCGATAAAAACTGATTCCATACACAGTATCCTGTTCTTCCGTCTGAATCTCATAGTTCCATTCCTCCGGCAGCTGCAATGTGAGTGTTCCATAAGGACCTTTCAGTGAAACCTCTGTTGCCGGTACAAATGTTCTGGATTTCTTTTGAAAGATCCAGATGCCGGCTCCTGCCAGGATCACCACAACAACTGCCAGAAAGAATCTCCACCGATATAGTCTTTTCTTCATGCTTCCGTCCCCCTGTCTGCCTAATCTTCCACCGTTTCTATCATCGCCTGCAACTCTTCCAGGCTGATTCCGATTTGCAGACTGATCGAATACGAATATCCTCCCTGCTGCCAGATCGCCAGTTCATACGCATCGCTGTCTCCCTTGCAGGTGACTTCTGCCTCTCCCACGTTGATCGTAGTCTCCTGGCTGTATGTGTTGTATACGCCGCTGTTATCTTCATCATCCCCCTGTGATTTTCTGAAATACACTTCCTGATCATCCCCGGTATAGCGGATCTCAGCCAGCGTATCATCATAGATAAAATACTGGGTTTCCTTCACGGTAAATGGCAGTTCTCCGATCTCTTTGACGGTAAATCCCACCGCATCGGAAAGTTCCTCCGCAGAACCATACTCCTGCATCGGATTTGGCATCTGCACTCCGTCATCTGCCACATCCGTAGTAGTCATATCTTCTTCCTCACTGACTGTTTTGTCCGGATGTAACGTATGAATTCCATAAGCAGCTCCCACGACCAGTGCGCAACACGCTGCAACCGACAGATATTTTGTCCATTTTTTCATGGTTTGCACCTTTGCCTTTCGTTCTCTTTCCGAGACATGGCGCAGGATCTGTTCTCTTGTTTCCGTTGTCAGTTGGATATTTTCCATGATTTCATGATATCGCTTACTCAAAATCATACTCCTCTCTCAGGACTTCCCGCAGTTTCTCTCTTCCTCTCCGAAGGTCAGACCGCACACTGCTCTCCTTTTTTCCCAGAATCTCTGCAATCTGCGCTGTTGGAAATCCTTCATAATAATACAGATGAATCGCTTCCCGGTAGCTTTCCGGAAGTCTCTTTACCGCATCCCACACAAAGGTCAGGTCTTCCCGCTCCTGCACGATCAGCTGATCCTCCAGCTGGTCTGCCTGACGGATCTTATTGTAAGCGATCTTATTTTTACTCAGATTCGCCGCCACCCGGAAGAGCCATGCCTTTTCGTGCTTTTCATTTTCAAACACCGGACGGTTCTCCAGATAACGGATCAGTGTTTCCTGCAGGATGTCCTCCGCATCACTCATATTATGTACGTAGGTATACGCAAGCCGCAGCACAGCATCTCCATACACATCCAGAATCCGTTCCGCAAGCACCTCTGCCTTCTGCTTCCCGGCAATTTTGACCGCCTTTTTCTGTTCTGTCTCCTTTCGGATCACGGCAAATATCTGCCCGATCTTTTGTTTCTTCTTTTCCACGAACAGATACCACACAGCGATCCTGTCTCTGATCCCTCTTTCCACCATCCACGTTTTGATACCCGTCAACGTTCCGGTCTGATAACCCATCATCGTTTCCCGCTCCTGCCTCTCTTTGTTTTCGGTTTCACTTTCTATACAGTTCAGCCTGCAAAAATGTTGCAGTTTTTTTCAATTTTTTTATATAACATGAAACAATGATTCCCCTATAACAACTGTTTCTGAATCTCCTGTATTTCTTCCAGATCCTCACCTGTCATATCTGCAATTTCTTCCGGACTTTTTCCCTTTCGTAACATATTTGTTATAATGCTTGCAACTCCTTCTTTTTTCCCTTCTTTTTTCCCTTCTTCCCTTCCTTCTTTTCTACCTTCTTCCCTCGAAGCCTGCATCTGCGAATGATAATCCCGGATAGCTTTTTCCCTTGCCTCGTATTCTAAGCGTTTTTTCTCATCCGCGCTCATATGTTTTAACATCTCATACGCTTCGTCTATATAAGAGTCTTCTTTTGCCATCTTCTCAAACTCCTTCCTGCTTTTCGCTCCCAGGAAACGCATCCAACGGATAATTCCGGACTCATTCTGTTCTTTCTCTGGCAGCTTTTTCAGTTCCAACACATGGCTCTCAAGCAAATCTGTATTTATCGTCCGGATATTCTGTATGTAAGATTGTCGGCAGCAAAATAGTTTCTTCGATCTCTTCCGGTTCTACACCCAATAATGCTGCGATCATTCCCTGCCTTACCCTTGCATTTTGCATCAATTCTTTAAAGCAGAAATCTACGGTTGGAAGCATGATAAACTCTTCTCTGTTTTGCGTTTCCTGTGTCATTGTTTTTGTCTCTTCGTTCATTGCGTCTCCCTTTCCTTCTTACAGGACAAAATACGGAGACTTTCTTTCTATAGTACCATACTTCTCTCTTCCATCAAAGAGAACGCATTTCATTGACGACATAACTTTATTACAAAATCCCTAAAGAAAATGTCCATATTCTGTCCTATATTCATTTTTGTATATACATCGGATATTTTCTCAGGACTCTGAGTATTAGATATGTGTTTCCGATATGTGAATTAGATATTTTTATCCGTCCCCAAATGCTCACGGATACTATAAATTTTTATCATTGTAACAGACTCCTTCCATCTTTGCAAGATTTAATCTTCATAAAAACGTCTTTACTTCCTCAATTTTAGTGTTTCTGCCAACCACCCAGAAACGGATTCCGGAGGCATGGGGAGGCAGCCTTTTGCTGGTGCTTTTAGCACAGATGAGATCCAGTCCTTAGAAGAACTTGACAGTGAGCGGCTCTCCGCGAACTGGCATGATAGTTCTTCTTAGGACTTAGCTCAGCTGTGCGTTACCAGCGGTTGCCTCCCCATGCCTCCGGAATCCGTTTCGTCCCCCTCGTAAAAGAAAAAACGGGTACTGCACATAAAAACTTGTGCAATACCCGTTTCTTCTATCCGGTTCTTACGTCCCGTTATCTATTACTTTTTATTTCTTTTTCTTCTCTTCAGCGCAAATCCGCCAGTTCCCAGAGAGGCAACAGCCAGTCCAAGCATCTCAAAGATGTTGGTCGGGTCCCCGGTCTTAGCTGTCTTGCTGCTGCTTGTGCCTCCTGAAGAAGTTGTTGTTTTATTACCTGTACCAGAAGTTGTTGTGTTGTTCTTAGATGCTGCAGGTGTTGTAGTTGGTGTAGTGGTCGGTGTAGGAGTTGGTGTACTTCCATCCGCTTTCACCAGTGCTTCAATAGCTTTATTCAGAGAAGCGGCTGCATTATCTACACTTGTCTGGTCTTTCTTTGCTTCCAGGGCACTCTTCGCATTTTTCAGTGCTACCTGCAGAACTTTCCAGCTGTCAGCTGTATAATCTGCTTCTTTCAGTCCTTCCGCTGTCTTGATTACTTTTTCCAGAGAAGCGGTATTTACTTCCTGTGTCGGATCGTCGCTGGATGCTTTCTTATACGTAAAGCTCAGATCTTTGTATCCGGTTGCGCTTACTACGATCTCGAAGCTGTCACCCTCTGCAAATGGTGCTGCATCTGTGATCAGTGTTCCGTCATCATGAAACAGTTTCACTGCACCACGTCCGCTTGCTGCATAAGATTTTCCATTTACAGATACGGAAGTAATATTTTTGATGTAATCTGCAAATTCTGCATCTGTAGAACCTGCTGCTTTTGTCAGACCAGGTTTTTCCGCATTTTCGTTGTAGGATGCAGGAATTGTTTCTGCATATACTTCAAATCCAACGCTGATCGGTGCGTATTTTCCGCTCTTATCGGTAATGGTCAGTGTGTATGCTCCTTTTTTCACATCTTTCAGGATCAGTTTTTCACCTTTTACGATTGCAGTAGCACCATCTACCGTGTATTCTGCGTCAAATCCTTCCGGAAGAGTCAGACCGGAAATTGTGGTTGCCACACTTGTTTCTCCGTCTTTCAGTTCCGCATCTGCTACAGCAACTGCACTGGTATCGAATTTTACAGGTACATACAGACCTTCATCGCCACCTACCGGGATCTCATAGATACCGTTAGCTGTGTAATAAGTCACTTTGTTGATATGCTGTCCCATCATTGCTCTGTAATGTTCAGATGATGTCGGGCAGTTATGTACTGCTGAGGTAAATCCGGTAGCCCATGCCAGTTCGGAAACTCTCCAGATATTTTCCAGATGACGCATACCATAATCGCTGCCTTCTTTTGTGCTTACGATGACACCATAGATTGCTGTTCCTGACGGAATGGTATCAGTCAGACCATCCAGATTCAGCTGATAATCGCCATATCTGGACTCTGTCAGCAGTTCCGCTGTCACACCTTCTGTGATGGCAGTAGCTGTTCCCTGGGTTGCTCCGAAGGAGAAGATTCCATCTTCATTTACGGTCAGCTCTTTGTAGTAAGATGGTTTCTCACTCAGTGTATAGTAGGAATAGCTTGCGCTCTCAAACAGGGCGTCTTTTCCTGTATAATCCGTTGTGCTTTCCTGTCCTCTGTTGGTAACTGTGATGCTTACTTTTGAATCATCGGTGATCTGTGTATATTTGCTCAGATCCGTACCTGCCGGAACTTTTACCGGGAAGGTTACACCGGTGATCTCATCACCACTTGCATCCACATGGTAAGATCCGCCTGCAAGAGAACCGGTTCTTACTTTGTTCTTGGTTGCAGAGGTAAATGCATCTACTTTGACATCATTGTTTACATCTGCTTTGTAGAACTGGTCGTATGGGATGTTCATCAGAACATACGTTTCTTTCTGTGCTTTTACCAGGGCTTCGATCGCTGCGTTCAGATGATGCGTTGCTTCATCTACTGTTGCCTGGGTCTTCGGGTCTTTCAGTTCGTCTTTTGCTTCCTGCAGTTCTGCCTGCATTGCTGACCAACTGTCGGCTGTGTAGTCATTCTCTGTCAGGGCTTCTGCTGCTTCGATTGCTTTCTTTAATTTATCGGTACTTACCTCTTCTTCACTATCTTTTACGATATTTGCATCCGTTGCCTGGAACCGATAGGTTACATCTTTATAACCCAGTGCTGCAATCGTAATGGTCCAGTATCCGGTTCCGTCTGTTCCTTCCGGCAGTGTGCATCTTAAGGATTTTGTCAGTCCCAGCTGGATTCCCATGCTCTTGTGCATCCAGTTGTCTGCTGCAAATTTGGTTCCATATGTAGCTTTCGCATTGCTATATGTACTGTCATCTCCATAATAAGCCCAGGTTACTGCCTGCATATTGGATCCCAGGTCTCCATAATCTCCTGTCAGGTCTACACGCAGGAACTCCCCATATGATCCATTGGCTTCTTTTACGGTCAGTCCTGCTGTTTTTGCATCCGGGGCAGTCTTCAGTGCCTGTCCTTCAATACCGGAATCATTTCCTGACTGGCGTACGGTAAAACTGAAATTTCCATTTGCATCTTTGATAGCTGTCTTCAGTCCGTTGGTGGCTTCTGTCACGTTTGCTTTTACATTGTATGCCGTCAGTTTATTTTCTCCGTATCCTCCGGCCAGTTCTCCGCCGTTTTCTACTACATTGTATTTCCGGCAGAATGCTTCATAATCTGCACTTGCCACTTTCACCGGCACATACTTCAGTCCTGTTACCTCATAGTCTTTCAGCTTTGTAACCGTTCCGTCTGTGTCTGTGATCTCTCCTCTGTTAAATTTGATCACATTCCCATTCGTCAGGGTAATTTCTTTTCCATCTGCTGACCAGTGGGATACTTCATAAGTTTTTCCGTTTTCTGCTTCAATGACCGCTACACACTGGAAACTTCCTCTGTGCAGTCCATGGTTTGCTGTTGCTCTTGTTACGGCATCGAACGCTCCTTTGTCTGCTTCGTTTCTTGTATCCAGTTCACTGGAAGAGCTGGAATCTCCGGCTGCCTGTACCCCTTCTGCGGCCCAGTACTCTGCCCATGTCATCGCCGCATAGACATATTTGTATTCTTCCTGTGCATTCTTTGTATACGTAAATTTCACTTCCGGATAACCGGTGGAAGTAACTGCAATTTCAAAAGTATCACCCTCAGCAAATGGTGTTGCATCTGTTTTCAGAGATCCGTCTTCGTTGATCACTTTCACAGCTCTACGTCCGCTTGCCGCATACGATTTTCCATTGACAGATACAGAGGTAATGTTTTTGATATAATCTGCAAATTCTTCGTCACTTGCATCTGCATTTTTTGTCATAGCCGGATTCTCATTATCGTTATTGTAAGATGCCGGTGCACTGTCGACAGACAGGATAAAGGTTGTTGTCATATCTGCATACTTGTTATTTTTGTCAGATACTGTCAGCGTATATTTTCCTTTCTTTGCATTTTTAAATACGATTTTTCCGTTTTCCACAGTGAAATCCAGTCCAGCAATCTTGTATTCCGGTGAGAAATCTGTCGGAAGATCGGACACTGTAAGTTCTGCTTCCCCTGCAGATACTTTCGCATCTGCTACCTTTACCGTCTGACCTGCTTTTTTCGGTACATACAGATCCGCTACCGGAACTTCATAGATGCCTTTGGAAGTATAGTATGTCACTTTATTGATATGCTGTCCCATCATGCTCTTATAATGCTCAGAGGATGTCGGACAATTGTGTACTACTGAAGTAAATCCGGTACACCATGCAAGTTCTGTCACTCTCCAGATATTCTCCAGATGACGCATACCGTAATCATTGCCTTCTTTTGTACTTACAATGACACCGTAAACCTGTGTGCCACTCTGGGAAATGGTATTCTCCAGTCCGTCCAGATCCAGCTGGTAATCCCCATAAGAAGACTGTGTGGTGAGTTCCGGTGTTACTCCGGATACTGTCTTTGCTGTTCCCTGTGTTTTTCCAAAGGAAAGACTTCCGTCAGCATTCAGGGTTACTTCTTTGTAATAAGACGGTGCTTCGCTCAAGGTATAATACGAATAACTTGCACTCTCAAACAGGGCATCTTTTCCCGTATATGTAGTTGTACTGGTCTGTCCTCTGTTTGTAACCGTAATATCTACAGAAGATTCATCTGTAACTTTTGTATACTTGCTCAGATCCACTCCTTCACCAACTTTTACAGGGAATGTCACACCTGTGATCTCATCACCGCTTGCATTCACATGATAAGATCCGCCTGCCAGACCGGCTGTACGAACTTTATTCTTCGTTGCTGAGGTAAATGCATCTACTTTTACACTGTTATTTACATCTGCTGCATAGAACTGATCGTAAGGGATGTTCATCAGCACATACGTTTCGGTTGTAACATCCGGTTTTTCCGGTTCTGATGGTTTTTCTTTCAAAGCTGCAACTGCTGCATCCAGTGCTGTCCGGGCCGCATCTACTGCTTCCTGGGATTCTTTTGCTTCCAGGACCGTTTTTGCTGCGGCAAGTTTCTCGGTCAGAGCTGCCCAGGATGCTTCTGTGTAATCTGCCTGATTCTTGCCTTCTGCTGTTGTGATCGAAGCCTGGAGAGCATCTGTGTTCACTTCAACCGGAGTTGGATCCTGTTTTTCAGATGCAGACCGGATAGCTTCAAGAGCCGCCTGTTTTACTGCTGCAGAGGTACGGGTTGCACCACTTACTGCATTGATTCCATTCACAGATGCTTCCGTAGCCGGTTTCCCTTTCAGATTCTGAATTTCAGTATTCAGTTTTTTTACATATTTCCTGTTTCCGGCCTCTATATCGCCATCTGCTTCTACGGTAGCTTCTGTAATAACTCCTTCTGCAGATGTAAGGCTGACTTTCACATTATATTCGCTCCAGATATCCTCATTTTCATCATCTTCCGACGTTCTGGATACATGTGCTGTTTTACTGTATGTTCCATCCGCTGCCACCTGCTCTCCGGTCACTGCAAATGCTGTTACCGGGCAAAGTTCCACTGCCATTGCTGCGGCTACCGCCATGGCCATTGCTTTGGTCCTGACTCTTTTGTTGTTCATAAACTCCTCCTTCTTTGACCATAAAATGTTATACTAGCTTTTTCTGTAACTGTTCAGTACCTTCGCAGTTACCTTATTATCAAGTTAGTCACCATTTCCGCTATTAGTTGATAATATTTATCATTAGCCGTGACTAACCTATAATCAAAAAAAATAGACATGCTTGTCTTTTTCTCAGGAATGTACCTGACAGCTGCGCCTCTTCTAAGGACTTTTCTCAGGAGAGACGCACCTGTCAGATACATTCCGCTTTTTATTCCTTCTTTCTTTCCGCTCCCGCGCCCTGGCTGACTGCCGGGAGGATTTTCTGGCTCACCACACCGATCAGGATACCTGTGATCGTTCCCGCGATCATCAGCACCGGCAGGTAATACACCAGCTTCGTATTTTCCAGCACACACATCGCCACGGCGATCTGCCCGATGTTATGGGACACGCCTCCGGCAATGCTCACGCCGATCATGGAAAATCCTTTGATTCGCTTCAACAGCAGCATCACCAGGAAACTTAAGATGCCGCCCGCCAGACTGTACAGGATCGACATGCCGTTTCCAAACATAAATCCCACCAGAAGCACCCGGAGGATCACTACCACAAATACTTCCATCGGTGCCAGGATATACAGCCCGGTAACCGTCACCAGATTGGCAACACCTAATTTGATCCCCGGTACCCCGAGGTTGATCGGGATCAGGCTTTCCACATAGCTGAAGATCATCGCCAGTGCCACCAGCATCGCACCGCTCGATACTCTCCGGCTGATGCTTGCAGAACCGCGTTCCTTGTATTCTTTTTTCTGCTGCCCCTGTTTTTTCATCGTCTCGTTCCCTTTCGGAGTATCTTTTCTCATCACTGTCTCACTTTGCAATCGTATCCGGCACCAGATCGTCATCCACTGCCTTGCTGTCCGTATCTTTCTGACGGATCACTTCTACCACCAGTTTATGGGGCAGACATACGATCGTCTGTTTCTGACCGCTGATTCTGCCCTGCTCTTTGCAGTAGCCGTCCGGGCAGTCCGCTTCTTCCATATACGCCTGTCCGTCCTCGATGCGGATCACGTTATGAAATTCTCCTTCGGTAACTTCAATCGTCTGGTCTTTCTCCAGCGGATAGGTTCCATAGATTTCCCCGTTCACGGTAATCTGTACCTGATCCCCTTTCGTCTCTCCGGTCACATGCATCACCAGAAGCATCACCAGAGCCACCAGCACGATCCCTCCTGCCAGCAGGATATCTCTTTTTTTCATATCTGCTCCTTATCTGTCATTTTTGAAAAAGCGCAGATGTTACAGCCCCAGCCACAGGCAGATGCCAAGCAGGATCAGTGCACGCAGAATCGTAAACCAGAACTCATTTCCTTTGAGTTTTCTGATTCCACAGTGAATGTGCTTCTGTGGACAGATGTCGATACACTTCTGACACTGGAAGCAGTCACCGCTGACCGCCCAGGAACCATCCGACGGAAGTCCGATCTGAGACGGGCAGGTCTTCGTACATGCTTTACATCCTTTTCTGCAATTTTCTCTCGTTCTGTGAAGGGAGAAAAACGGCAGTACCGGAAGCAGGGAAAATACTGCTCCCATCGGGCAGAAGAACCGGCAAAAAAATCTTTCCTGTACACACATGCCCACCATCAGAAGAAACAGGATCACAAGACCGATCACATAGCCTCCCAGACGGAAATTGCCTGCATGGATCATGGAAAATACATCCCACGGGCTGGTTCCCTGCGCTTTTCCATATACACCAGCATAGCACAAAAGAACAATCAGCAACAGTACCAAATATTTCATATAACTTAAAATCCCGACTGCCTTTTCCGGGATCTTCACCGGTTTCTTTTTCATTTTTTTGCACGCCTTTGTATACAGGGCATGCAGTGCATCTCCAAACGCGCCGAAGGCACAGGCAAATCCGCAGAAGAATCTGCCAAATACCATTGTATAGAGACAGATTACCAGAAGCACCGTCACAAACGACGTCATGGCAATCTTTTCCCCTGCACCGATCTGCGTGAAAATGTATTTTACCCCTGCAAATGCCGCAGTATAAACCGATGGGATAAACAGAAAATAAAGAAGCTGGATCAGCGCCCGCAGCCAGGTATGCAGTTTTTTCCTGTCTTTTGCTGTAAGATTATGTATATCCATGATTGCCTCCCTAGTTTGCTGCTTCTTCAAGTGCCTGTGTTACCGCCTCTTTGATACCGGTCGAACTGAATGTCGCACCACTGATCGTATCCACATCTGCACTCTGCGCTTCTATGATCGTCGGAATGATATCTTCCGCCATGGAAAGATATGCACCATCTTCTTTTTCCGCCGATGTTATGTTAATCTCAGAAATTTTTCCGTTTTCAATGATAACTTCCACCTCCACCGGTCCGCCAAATCCCTGTGCTTCTCCGGTATAGGTTCCGTCTTTATAAGCGACCTCTGTGGCTTCCTCTGCCGCATTGCCGGACTGTTCCTGTTCCAGCTCTGCCTGCTGCTCTTTGAGTTTTTCCTCTGCCTGTTCCCGCTTGTCAAGTACCGTATTATATCCGGTCAGGCAGACAATGACTGCCACTAAACTGATCGCTCTGGTCCAAAATTCTCCCATCGTCTGTTCTCTTTCCTTTTTGTTTCTTATTACCGTTTTGCATTATTTAACGCCTGCTGGCATGCATCGATAATCGCCTGGGACGTACAGGTCGCTCTGGATACTGTATCGATGCCATCCAGATTGCCTTTTTTGATAATCTGATCTACCACACCCGCCTTGCTGGATGTTCCGTTGATTGCTCTTCGGATGTAACTGTCGTTATCGGCTCCTCCGTCTCCATATATATTTGTAATTCCCACAATCTCATCATCCCGGATCGCCACCGTAGCGAACAGGTTATAGGCTACAAAATCCATATCTTCATCCGGCAAACAAAGCACGGTTACCGGATACTCACCATCGATATATGTACTTTCCGGCACATCCGGTTCCGGATCCTCATTGCTGCCATCCGAGATTCGCAGTTCTTTCACTGCCTGATTCAGCTCTGCTGCCGCTTCATCCAGCTGCGTCTGCTCGGTTGCATTCTTCAGTGCCTTTCTGGCATCTTTCAGACGAACCTTTACCACCGCCCAGCTTGCGGAAGTGTAATCGCTGCCATTCAGTTCGTTGACCGCATCAATTGCCTTTTCCACTTCTTCGGTATTCAGCTGCACTACATTGTTATCATCATCCGTTTCTCCGTTGGTGACACGTCTTGCCTCTTCCAACGCATTTTTTACCGCCTGGATCAGACCTTTCGAACTGTAGGTAGCACCCGATACCGTATCCACTTCCGTGCTCTGTTTCTTCATCATCTGTGTTACCACATCCATCGCACGGTTGAAGAAGGTATCATCGTCCTCTTCTCCGATGACCAGAACTGCCTTGAGCGTGTTCTCCTGGATCACGATAGCAACCGTGATATCCCCGTTGTATCCTTCCGCGGTTCCATAATAGACGCCCTCATTATACGGGAGTGTCCCTGTAACCGTTGTTGTAGTATCGTCTTTCTTTTCCGTGTCGCTTCCGTCAGAGGTTCCACCGTTTTCCGCAGCTGTGCTCTCCGTCGCTGCTGCCTGGCTCAGTGCATTCCGCACCGCCTTGATGATTCCGTTGGAACTGAACGTTGCTCCGGATACCGTGTCAATGTTGTTCGTACTCTGTGCATTCAGAATCTGGCTGATCACACCGGAAGCTTTCTGGATATATTCGCTTCCATCATTCGTCTCCACGATCTGGATGCTGCTGATCTTTCCACCGCTGATCACAACTTCTACTTTCAGGTTCCCTGCGAATCCGCTTCCGGTTCCGTAATAGGTTCCGTCTTTATAGGATGACGGTTCCTGCACACTTCCCACTGCTTCCGGTGTCGTGTTCTGGTTTCCGGAAGTTCCTTCCTGTGAAGAGCCTGTCGTACCGCTGTCTTTTTCTCCGGTCAGTGCATTTTTCACCGCACTGATGATTCCTTTGGAACTGTAGGTCGCACCGGACACGGTATCTACCTTCGTGCTCTGTTTTTTGATAATCTGATCGATCAGACCTTTCGCCCGTCCGAAAAACGGTTCATCATCAGAAGCACTTAAAATCTCGATGGACACGATCTGTTTGTCTTTGATCTTAACCGCTACCGTGATATCTCCACGATATCCGGTTCCGCTTCCCTGATAGACACCATCTTCCAGATCAAAGGAACCTTTTGCCTGTTCCTCGTCTTCTGCCGTCTCATCCTCCGCATCTTCTGTGCTGGTCTTTACCACCGGTACTTCATCCTGCTGCTCCTGTGTCTCCCCCACAGACGCATTCATCTCATAAACCGGCACCTTATATCCATATAAAGATCCTGCCACACATGCCGCCACAACCGCAGCGGAAAGAACCGGGGCAAACGGTTTGCATTTTTCTATGACTTCCCTGATGTCCATCTGTTTTCTCTCCTTCTTTTGCTTCTGTTTCCTCTTATTTTTCGATCACAGTCACATCCATATCCGTCGTCAGGCTGTCTGCGATTCCTTCGGTCACATACAGTTTGCCATCCGATGTCTCCATGATCGCCTCAAATTCATCACTGTTTTCTCTCCAGAACTGCGCCGCTTTTTCCTCTCCCATGATAAACAGGGAAGTGGAAAGCCCGTCCGCAAGGGTTCCGTCATCGCTGACGATCGTTACGGAGATTAGACCGCTGTCTGCCGGATATCCGGTTGCCGGATCAATGATGTGATGATAGGTCACACCGTCTTCCTCAAAATAACGCTCGTATCCGCCGGAAGTGATCACCGCCTGATCTTCAATCTCCAGAATACCCAGATACTCTTCGGTATCGTCCGGACTCTGGATCGCTACTCTCCATTTGCTGCCGTCGGTCTTACATCCAAGCGCCTGTACATTTCCACCGAGGTTTACCAGACCGCTCGTCACACCGCAGTCCTGGTAAATCTGCATGATCTGGGAAGAAGTATATCCTTTCGCAATCCCGCCGAGATCGATCTCCATGCCATCCTGATCAAAAAAAATTTTTCTTGTATCTTTGTCGTAATTCACTTTGGATGCATCGGCAAGTGCCAGCTTCTCCTTCAGTGTATCGTCATCCGGCACATGATAGTCCTGCGTTGGAAATCCCCACGCCTGCATCACCGGATAAATCGCAATATCAAAAGCACCCTCTGTCTTTTTGTACAGCTCCAGTGCCCGCTCCACCAGGTATCCGCCTTCTTCGGAAAGCGTCGCCTCACCATTCTGGTTCAGCTGATAGATCTCGCTGTTCTCATTTCCGGTAGAAAGGAGTGCATCGAGTGCTTCCACCCGCTCTGCTGCCTTGTCAACCGCCTCCTGTGCATGTTCCCCATACGCCGTCAGCGTCATGTAGGTATCCATGGCAAAGAGATCTTTGGACGCTTCTGTTTCCTTGTCCGCATCTTCGCCGGATGCTTCCGATTCCGTCTCTGTATCCCCGGTTTCCTGCTCATCCTGCACCGTTTCCTCTACTGCAGATTCCTGTTTTGTTGTATTTTCCGTCTCATCTGTTGTTGTCTTCCCGCATCCACCGATAACAAACGCCGGAAGCAGACAGACCAATAGTGCTTTTTTCAGTTTCATCTATTAACCTCATATTAGTTCTTTCTAACTTTCGATAGTATATACTGTTTACTTTTCTCTGTCAATTCTCAATTTTTTATTACACTTATTTTCTCATTATTTTTTGTTCTGTTGAGAAAGATTCTCATTTTCATTCAGTCTTCTGCGTGGACAAAAACAGCGCAGATAACCAAAAAACCTCCGAATCGGACCTCTTTCTTTTCCATCCATTCGAAGGTTTTTTCAGTCTCTTCCTGTGTCACCCGCTTATTTTAACAGTTCTTCCGGGATCTTATGATCTTTAAAATAATACTCCCGGTCGTGCTCGTTGATCTCACGCAGAACCCGGCACGGATTGCCGACGGCTACCACATTTGCCGGCAGATCTTTCGTCACTACGCTGCCCCACCAACTACCGTGTTATCCCCGATCTCCGCAAACAGTTCTTTTAAGATCTGCTCGCTGTGCATCTTTTTCTTGATTTCTTCTACTTTTTGCTCTTTGTTTTCCATTGTACCTTCTCCTTTTCCCCACGATGTACCTTTCCGTTGATTTCGCATCCGTACATCCTTCCGTGTTTACGCTTCCTTCCGCGTCAGGTCCTTCACCCATCTGTATTTTTTATAATTGGCAAATACAGCCGGCAGCTTGATGATCTCGTCAATGTTAATCAGCATATACACCGCCAGTACCGGCAGTTTCAGCACAAACGCACTGACCAGACCGATCGGAACCGTTACACACCACATCGTTATTGTATCACAGATCAGTCCGAATCTGGAATCCCCTCCTGCACAAAAGATACCGCCAATATTCGTTGCTGTGATCGCTTTTCCTACCAGATAGTAGGTGCACATCAGAAGCATCCATTTCAGATAGTGATGTGCCTGCGGGGTCAGATCCGTAACCTTTAAAATCAACGGAATAAGCGCCAGAAGCACGCCTCCCGAGATCACGCCGATCCAGACGGCACATCTGCACAGACGGTCCCCGTAGGCTTTCGCCCGCTCCAGCTTCCCTGCACCCAATTCGTTTCCGATCAGGATACCTCCGCCGCTTCCCAGTCCGCCGCAGAAGCACGCCATCAGACTCTTGACGACATTGGCAATCGAGTTCGCCGCTACCGCATCCGTTCCCATATGTCCCATGATCACGGAATACATCGTATAGCCGCATCCCCAGATGATCTGATTGCCCATCGCCGGTGCGGTGTACTTCCAGAAATCCTTCCGAAGCAGCGGATCTCCTTTCAACGCAAGGGACAGCCGGAACCGGATACCGTCTTTTCGCAGAGACTCCGCGATGCACCATGCCAGTTCCACCACTTTTGCCAGCACGGTCGCTAGCGCCGCTCCCGCGATCTCCATCCGCGGCAGCCCGCACAGACCGAAGATCAGAAGTGCATTCAGCAGCACATTCAAAACCACCACAACGGAACTGATTGTCGTTGCCTTTACCGCTTTCTCACTGTTCTTTAACACGCACAGATAGATCTGTGAAATACCGGACAACAGATAAGACAGCGCAACCACCCGCAGATACTGTGCCCCACGCTCGATCAGCACCGGTTCATTGGTAAAGATCTTCATCAGAAGATCCGGAATCGTCAGTCCCGCAGCCCCAAACAGCGCAGAGACGATCGTCGTTACCTTTAACACATAAGCAAATACTTTTTCTACGGACCGCCTGTCTCCTTTTCCCCAATACTGCGCCGCAAACATACTGGTTCCGATCGTCATCGCTCCCAGAAACAGGTTCTGCACAAAGGTCACCTGTCCCGCTAGTGATACCGCCGCCAGCGATTCCTGTTCTACTTTTCCAAGCATCAGCGCATCCGATGCACTGACGATCGCCAGCATAAACTGCTGAAACGCAATCGGCAGTACCAGGCGAACCAGTTTTCTGCGGAAAATATCGTTATTTATATGCATTTCTTCACTCACTGTTTTCCTCCTGTATGTATCTTCTCGCAACGACTTTCCGTACTTGTCTATACGAGAATTTCATATTTCAACAGTTTTTTATTATGCTACATTGCCCGTAATTTTTCCACTGTTTTTTACAAATATAAAACTCCACCTCACAAATTTGCCTCGTTACTCATGTAAAAAGAGCCATACCTTTTCAGATATGGCTCCATAAATCTTTACTTGCTATGTAATTTTGATTAAAGTACACGACGAACTGCAACGATCGGTCTGTATGCTGCGTTTCCGCTGATCTTGATACCGTCTCTTGCGTTACTTGCATGTACGATCTGTCCACCGCCCATGTAGATTGCCACATGTCCTGCGTAGCAGATGATGTCACCAGGCATTGCCTCAGAGTAGGAAACGCCACGACCACAACCTGCCATTGCAGCGGAAGAATGTGGAAGGGATACACCAAATTTTGCGTATACACTCATAATAAATCCGGAACAGTCAGCTCCGTTTGTCAGGCTTGTACCACCCCATACATACGGGTTACCAACGAACTGGCATGCGTAATTGACAACAGACTGTCCGGTCGGGTTGTAGGATACGTTGGAACTTGAGCTGCTGGAACTTCCTGAACTGCTACCGGATGAGCTTCCATTTCCCTTGGATGTTGAGTTGGAACTGTTTCCTGTTGTTTTATTGGAACTTGTTGTTGTACTCGTTGTAGAAGGTTTCTTGCTTGCTGCTTCTGCTGCCTTTTTGTTTGCCTCTTCCTGTGCTTTCTTGGCAGCTTCTTCAGCGGCTGCCTTCTTAGCTGCTTCCTCAGCTGCTTTTCTTGCTGCCTCTTCAGCGGCTTTCTTCTCTTCTTCCTCAATCTTCTGGATCTCTGCATTCTGCTGACGGATCAGTTCGGTATACTGAGCTGCCTGATCCTGCGCCTGTGCAATCTGTGCATCATAATCACTGGAAGTTGCTTTTTTCTGTTCCAGCTGTTCCTGCATGCTTGCCTGGCGGTTCTGATACTCCTGATTCATCTCTTCCAGTTCTGCTTTTTCGCTGTCTAACTGGTTTCCAAGATCTGTTACCTGCTGTACCGTCTCTTTGTATTCCTCCAGGCTGTTTCTGTCACTGTCGTACATCTGCTGTACATACTCTGCCTGATTCAGAAGACTGGTAAAATCTGTTGCCTGGAACAGCATCTGTGCCCACGCATCGTCTCCGCCTTTTTCGTACAGATACTGGATTCTCTTTTTCATGGCTTCGTACTGTTTCTGTTTATTTGCCTCTGCCACTTCCAGATCCGCTTTTGTCTGTTCGATCTGTGCTTCTTTATCGGATAATTCTCCATCCAGAATCTCAATCTCTACCATAATATTAACCAGATCAGAATCCAGCTGATTGATTTCAGCGGAAAGTGTCTGTTTCTGGCTTTCCAGACTGTCAATCTTTGACTCCTGTGCCGCAAGCTGACTCTGTGCTGCTGCCTTATCCTGTTTCAGCTGCTCTTTTCTGGTTGCAGCTCCAACAGGAGCAACCTGTGAAACTGTCAGCAGTAATCCTAATGTTAAACAAAGGAATCTTTTCTTCATACAATTCTCCTTTTTACTGTTTTGTATTATGTGTATACAAATCTGTAATATTTCCGAAACATTCTCTTTACATTCCTTAATATACTACCACAAAATGGTTTCTGACGCAAGTACCTATTCGAAAGTGCTCCCAAAACGTGGATCCTGACCCGTTTTTTGCGTAAATTAGAAAAAAACACCATCCTGTCAAAGATGATGTTTTTTTCTTTCGTTTTTCTATTTTGGTCCAATGATCTTTGCCAGTACCTGTTCTGCCGACATATTCCGCAGTCCGTCCGGATCCGTCAGTTTGCTGGAATACCACTGGAAACGTCTGACACCATTGAGATATCCTTTTGATGCGATACACAGATTGAATTTGTTCGCCGCATCTGAAAAATATTTTTTCATATACGCCTGTGCCAGCTGTACCGCCTCACTGTTGTTACTTCCTGATGGCGTTACTGTACCGCTGATCTGAATCATCGGAGGTGTCGCATGCACAATCACCACGCTTCCATCTGAGCACATACCGATAACCATCCATACATGACCATCGATAGCTACCACATCGCCTGGTGTAAAGGTTCCACCAGACACTGTTTTATAAGTTCCCAACCCTTTTTCTGCCAGGTGACTTGGGAATTTGGTAGATGTCGTCACATATGCAGACTGATTTGCCTTTGTATTATATGTATTGTAGATTGTCCATCCGATAAATCCGGAGCAATCCAGTCCGTTTCCATAGGAATATCTGTATTTTGAAAAATCATAGTTACTTCCATGCCGATCATAGAATTTCTTCCACTGCGGATTCACACCGATTCGCAGGGAATCACCGCCAATATACAGGTCATGACCACCGCCCCATACATATAAGGTGTTACCAACCGGCAGCATCGCTGTTCTCAGCAGTCTTGTCAGACTTCCGAGCGGTCCGCTTACGATCTGTGCCACACCGTCCGCATCAATCTCAATGCCATCGATCTTTGTACTTGCAGCCATGACTCCGCTGTCATAAAAATAATACCGCTTATCTGCGATATCCTGCCAGCCGGTTACCATCGCTCCGTTACTGCCAACGTAGTACCAGTTGTTGTTCAGCTTCAGCCAGTTCGTTGCCATGGCTCCGCTTCCGGTCATATAATACCAGTGATTTCCGATATAATGCCAACCGGTTACCATAACTCCTGCACCGTCCAGATAGTACCAGGTACCTCCGATGTTCTGCCAGCCAATTGCCATGGATCCGTTACCCGGTTTCAGATAATACCAGTGCGTATCCTGCTGCATCCAGCCTTCCGCCATGATACCGTTATCATTCAGATAATACCAGGCATTATTGACCTTTGTCCAGCCTTTCTGACGCTGTCCGTTGGTTACATCCAGATAGTACCAGGTGCTTCCGATCTTCTTCCAGCCCTGTGCACGGGTGCCGCTTCCCGGATTCAGGTAGTACCACGCACCGTCAATCTTCTGCCAGTTTTCCAGCATGACGCCGCTGTCCGGTTTCAGATAGTACCATTCATTCTTAATCTGCGTCCAGCCTTCTGCCATCTCGCCGCTTCCCGGATCCAGATAATACCAGGAACCGCCGATCACGTTCCATCCGGTTACCAGTTCACCGCTTCCCGGGTTCAGATAATACCAGCTGTCATTGATCTTTTTCCAGCCACGCTGCATATTTCCCACTTTCGGATCCAGATAGTACCAGTTGCCGGAAGTCTCCAACCAGCCAACTGCCATCCAGCCGTTCGCATCAAAGTAATACCAGCTGCCGCCGAAGTTTTTCCAGCCACCTTTCGCATAGCTGCCATCCGCCTCCCGGAACTTCCAGCGTTTGCCAAACTGTACCCATTCCGCCTTGTCCGACTCAGTATCCTCATCTTTTGTCTTATCCTCAATCCAGACACCATTCTCATCTACATAATATTTGTCGTTATCCACCCAGCCGTTTTTCTGTAATACACCGGACGGATTGAAATAATAGTATTTTCCTTCCAGTTTCACCCAGCCGACTACCATGGCTCCGCTCGGTCTCAGATAATATGTTTCCTCATTAATTTCTTTCCAGCCGGTCACCATCCAGCCGTCTTCACCAAAATAGTACCAGGTGCTGTAGAGGTATTTCCATGTGTTTTTCGGATAGCTTCCATCCGTATTCACATACTTCCATTTTTCTCCAGTCTGGACCCACCCTGTTTTGACTGCCCGTGTACTGATCTGCTGCTGACTGTTCTGCGCCGCATAACTTTGCAGAGGTATCAGCAATGCAAAAAAGAAAAGCAACAATGCAAGGTATGTTTGTGTTTTTCTGTTTCTTACCAACATGTTTTCCCTTCTACTCCTCCCTATACTCCTGTTCCATCTGCCGGATCTGCTTTGCAATCTCGCAGCTTGCTTTGTGAATACATTTTTGGTATCCGCAATCCACCTCGGTCAGTTCCAGACGGTCACCCTTCTGTTCAAATTCACAGGTCACCATCTGCGCCTGATTACAGGTTCTGCAAAATCCGGAAAAGATCTCCTCCCTGATCATCTGTTCCATCTTTCTCACCGGCTTTCTTCCTATTTTATTGGTTTTCTGTTCCCTTTTCTTTTTGCAGACTCATTCCATGATAATGAATTCTGCCTTTCCAGTATAACTTTCTCTCCCGTAAATATCAAGTAAAAATCTTTCTTACGCAGCAAATCAGCACATGCTCCACTGTAGCGCGAAGCTTCTCGTGAAATCCGCCAAACGAATGGGATTTTTTCTTTGTAATTCTTGACTTTTTTGCTAATTTATGCTATTCTTTAAAAGAAGTCTGAAAAAGAAGATTCTGGCGACTGACGGATATGTGGAGGAACCACTGGAAACCAGAATCCATATTGGCCGACCGTCTGGGCAGCAATGTAGAACGAAATACATTTGCTGCGTTTTTTATTTTTCAGGATCATTCACCGAAGTACACACCGGGTGATTCCGGAAGCCTTCGAAAAGCACATGAGATACATTCGCTGAATTTGTCCTGTTTCGCGGGGGACGACGTCCGGTCAGAAGAAAGGAGAAATCACTATGGGATACAAAACAGACATTGAAATCGCACAGGAATGCGAAATGAAACCGATCACCGAGATCGCAGCAAAAGCAGGTATTGATGACAAATATCTGGAACAGTACGGAAAGTACAAAGCAAAGATCGACTACAATCTGCTGAAAGAATCTGACAAAAAAGATGGTAAACTGATTCTGGTTACCGCTATCAACCCGACACCGGCCGGTGAAGGAAAGACTACAACAACTGTAGGCCTGGCAGACGGTATGCAGAGAATGGGTAAGAACGTTATGGTTGCTTTAAGAGAGCCATCCTTAGGACCGGTTTTCGGTGTAAAAGGTGGAGCAGCCGGCGGCGGATATGCACAGGTAGTTCCGATGGAAGATATCAACCTGCACTTTACCGGTGACTTCCATGCCATCGGTGCAGCCAACAACCTGCTGGCAGCTATGATCGATAACCATATCTTCCAGGGCAATGCTCTGAACATCGACCCGAGAAAGATCACATGGAAACGCTGTGTTGACATGAACGACCGTCAGCTGCGTAATGTAGTAGACGGACTTGGCGGAAAAACCAACGGTATGCCGAGAGAAGACGGCTACGATATCACAGTAGCATCTGAGATCATGGCAGTTCTGTGTCTGGCAAGCGATATCAACGACCTGAAGGAACGTCTGGGACGTATCATCATTGGATATACATACGGTAAAGTGGCAGAACAGA
>ERZ506929.110-NODE-110-length-57226-cov-6.792045_pt1 | contig 57226 bp, 44 predicted proteins | sample MGYA00513173_ERZ506929 | MGnify/ENA metagenome assembly ERZ506929 | reverse complement strand
ACTTATCTTTATACTCTTCTTGTGATAATATTTCATTTGATTCCCTTTTTTTTGAACAAAAACCCTTACTCAATACATCAAATAGACTCATAAGTAACCTCCATTATTGCAAATCATCTCTTGCTTAAATACCGATTTGTTAACCTCTTTTTATCTCTTAAACCAATTCTATTATGTATCATATTTTATGTCAAACAAAACTCAATCTCAACCAAATAATCCCCTCCGCACCAGAGCATATTTCGACTGCTTCCGGCACAGAAGGGGATTTTGATTTAACTAAGTAACGTAATATAGATACCGGTCAGGATTGCCGTTGTGATAACGCCGCAGATATTCGCGCCAAGAGCATAATCCAGAATAAATGCTGCCGGATTTGCCTTTGCAGCAGCCTTCTGTGCAACCTTCGCCGTAGACGGCACACACGACACACCTGCGATGCCAACCGTCGGATTGAACTTTCCTTTCTTAAAGAAATATACAACATAGCCGCCAATGATGGAAACGGCTGCCGAAGAACCGGCGTCAAGCCCCATCGCACGCGCGATCGGATAGGTTGCAACCGTACCAAGCTCCGCAAAAAGCGCGATCGTCATACTGATAAATGGGTGTTCAAGCACATAACCGATATCACACAGGATACCGATTCCCATAAATACGAGACACGCGATCAATCCGTTACTGAACGTCAGGTTATAAATCGGCTGCAGGAAATTGATCTGCATGTATGTCATCAGCTCATCGGTCGTCGAAAGTAGCGGATCAATGATCAGGTTTCCGATCTGATTTTCACCGAGGAACAAAACGCCCGCATTGACCGCAGACATACCAAGTCCCATCGGCACCATGATGAGCGGCTCCAACGTTCCCTTCACGCCTAAATACACCAATAAGAATCCTAAGAAGATCAACACGACTCTCGCAATCGCAATCTGTGGTGACTGCGCAAACATCGTACCGATACCCTGGAAAAGATCTAAGATACTGCGCACAGAATACTTAAGGCTGCAATTAAAATTGCCACAATAATTCGCTTGTGATCTGCACATCGTCTCATACTTAACTCCTCGTTGGAACTCGTTTCTTCAATGGCAAATCATAGCGAATTATGTGGCAACTGTTAATTTCTATTTTACTTTTTTTAACCGTTTATGGTCTCTGACCAAGCGCTCCCTCTAATGTCAGTGTCTCACCGCTCATATACTTGAAATCCGGTGACGCAAGCTGTACACAGACACGTCCGATTTCCTTTTCTACATCCCCAAAATGTCCCATCGGCGGTGTGTGGACATTTGCCTTAAATGCATCCGGATATGCTTTCTCGAAATTCTCAAGCTGTGCAGTCCATGCAAGCGGACATACCACATTCGCATTGATGCCATCGGCAGCCCACTCGGTTGCTGCGACTCTCGTCAATCCACGGATGCCTTCCTTCGCTGCAGCGTAAGCGCACTGTCCGAAGTTTCCGAACAAGCCGGCGCCCGATGCGAAATTGATCACGGAGCCCTTCGTCTCCTTCAGATATGGATAGCATGCTTTCATATAATAAAATGCCGCATACAATCCGGAATAAATTGCAAGGTCAAACTGTGCGGTTGTATGATCGGCGATCGTCACACCGGAAGCAGAAGCCTGCGCGTTGTTGATCAGCACATCGATTCTTCCAAATGTATCGATCGTCTGCTTTACAACATTTGCTACGACTGCCTCATTGTCAGAGCCGGCGCTTACATCTGCCTGTACCGGAAGCACCTTCACGCCATATTTGCGTTCGATTTCTTCTTTTGCATCGTCAAGTTTCTGCACGTTCCGTCCGGTCAGGACAAGGTTTGCACCTTCCTTCGCATAGGCAGTTGCGATTCCATATCCAATCGAACCGCAGCTTCCGTCGCTCAAAACCGCGCGTCCGCCACCTGTGATAATTGCTACTTTACCTTCTAAAAATCCCATGTCATAATCCCCTTTCGTATCATAATTCAGATATGTATATTGTACCAAAAAAACGCATGCTTCTCAATGAGGATACATGCGTTTTTTTCTCATTTTACTCGCGATTCTTCAGCACTTCAGCCGGTAACATCTGCTTGATCTTCCGCACAAGTAAATGATTGATAATGAAATACAATACAAGCACACCTGCGAACATTGCCAGATACAGCCATACCGGGAAGGACTTGTCGACGCCACACGCGATATTCGGTACGAACTGCGGCTCGTACGCCGCATCAAGCAGTACCTTCGCAAGCGGAATCGAAACAAGTGCACCGATCAAAACAATATAGAAGTTTCCATCTAGGTACATCTTCTTGACTTCTTTGTTCCGGTAACCGAAGATCTTGATCAGCGCAATGCTGAACGAAGAACGATCAATCATAACCTTCATCATCAGATACAGGACAATCGCAAAGATCAGGACAGAGACCGCACCGATCGTAATAATCATCGATCGCATCTGATCTGCAAAGATACCTGCAGATTTCTTCACATCGTCACGTGTCAGCGTCGAATACAGTCGTCCACTTTCCACTCCCAGATCATGATCTGCAAATACAACATTATAATAATCATCCTGCTCACCGAACAGGTTCAGCGCCTTATCATATGGAAGGAACACCATAAAGCTTGGGGCATACTGTGTCACTGCCTCGATCTCAAATGCATAGAGCTTTCCATTTTCCTCGTCCTTCAGCGTAATCACATCCCCCTTTTTCAGTCCGTATTTATAGGAAATGGATGAGCTGATCGTTACCTTGTCTGCGGAATCAGATAGTGTCACATCAAAGAACGGATTGTCCTCCTTGATTCCAAGCACCGTCACATCGAAGTTATATCCATAGATTTCCTTCTTCAACGTCTTGGCATAAGCTTCATAGCCACCATCCGGCACTTCCTCGCTCGGATATTTATAAGTATACATATATTCGAATTTTGTATCTGCGACATAATCGTCCTGAACAGCATGACAATATGTATAGATCTCCATGGACATTACCAAAAGCAGGATACTTACAAACATACCAAATACAACGGTAAGTGCCGTCCGTCTCTCACGCAGGATCTGACGGATACGGAACAACTTCATGAACTTCATGTTGCCTAGCTTCACATCCTTGCCCGTAGCGGCCTTCTGTTCATTTTTCAGCAGGATCAGCACCGGACGGGACAGGCGCTTACGGATAACCAGGCTCGTCACGATCAGACATATGATTGGCGGAATCGCAACACCATATACGATTGTATATGGCAGTACCTGCACCGCTATATCCGGCAGGGAATAATAATTATATGCATCCTTCATCTGATACCACACGCCAATCTTTGTGTAAGCAAGTGCTGTTCCAATCGCACCTCCGATCAGGGAAATCAAAGTCGGAAGCAGGATGTAATGCTTCATCAGATCCTTCTGCTTTACGCCGAGTGCATAGAGGGCACCGATCACGGCACTCTCCTGATCGATGGAATGTACGACAAATACAGAAAGCACATAAGCGATCAACACAAGGAGCAGAACACCCGCGATCATTCCGATTGTCTTGTTCATCGCTACATCGTCGCCCGCTGCATGGATACGCACATTGTCCTCTGCAGTTACGAAGGAAAGCAGGTTATCGGCATCGGCAGTGAAGATCTCATCAAGCATCTCCTCTGTCTCATCCTTCAATTCCTGCACGCCATCCTGTACATCAGCCGCACCATCGGATGCCTTCTGAAGAGCGGGGTTATTGTCTGTCAGCTCTGACAATCCTTCTGCAAGCTCCTTGGCACCGTCAGCAAGCTCGTTCATTCCATCACGAAATTCCTCTTCTCTGCCGAGCGTCCGATCCCAATACTCCTGAAAATACACATCTGCCACGTCGTCGGAGGAGAAGGAAAGCTTCTTCAGCTCTGCCTTTAATTCATCATCGGTCATCACATCGTTTAACTTGTATGCGTAATAGTATTCCTCAGACTTCGCGCTCTTGCCTTCCTTTTGAAGTGTCGTGTACACCTCATCTGTCACAAATGCCAGACCGAAATTCAAACTGTCACAGCCTGTGTCACCAAGTGATTTCAATGGACTGTCATAATCCGGCACCGTGCCGATACCGCTTACTTTATATGTACGGTCACCAAGAACAATTGTATCTCCCACATGTATGTCATTTTTCTCCGCATATTGCCGCTCGATTACAAGCTCATCGTCTGCCTGTGCCGGCTTCCCTTCATGAATCGCAATTGTATCAATGCCGGTACGATTACGGAACACGCGAAGTGTCTTATCCCCATCGATAACATAATCTAAGAAAAACATTTTTTCCAATGTAATTCCCTTATTGGTTAGTTCATCCCACTCGCTTTCCTTCATCGGAACAAAGAGGGAAAACTGACCATCTTCGACGTTCTGCTTCTCCGCCTCGGTTGTTGTTCCACGCATAACCGTGTCTGCTGCTCCAACAACACTCACAACCATGTACATGCTGAGAATCAGCAAAAATACGAGCGCCAGATAACGCGGCAGGTTCTCTTTGAAATCTCTGAAAATTCTTTTGCGTAATACTTTCTGCATCTTACAAATCCTCCAATTCCGCTGCCGGCACCTTCGTCTCGTTGCAGTAATTCTTCTTAATCTGTCCGTCCTTCAGGACGATCACCTGATCAACCATATCCTTGATTGCATTGTTGTGTGTGACGATGATCATAGTTGTACCATACTGCGCATTGATCTTCTCTAACAAAATGAGGATATCCCGGGAAGTTCTTGAATCCAGTGCTCCAGTTGGCTCATCGCAGAGCAGAAGCTTCGGATTCTTGATGAGTGCACGGGCAATCGCGCAACGCTGCTGCTGTCCACCGGACAACTGCGATGGGAATTTGTTCTGATGCTCGGTGAGTCCAAGCACATCCAGAAGCTCATCCATATCTAACGGCTGATCAGTCAGATATTCGCATACCTGAATATTCTCGCGCACGGTAAGGTTCGGAACCAGATTGTAAAACTGAAAGATAAATCCAAGATAATCTCTACGATAATCAGAGAGCGCATCCATTTTAAGTCCTACCATCTCCTGTCCGTCGACCTGAATCGAACCGGAATCTACCACATCCAGTCCACCGATACAGTTTAACAATGTGGATTTACCGGAACCACTCGTTCCCTGAATCACGCACATCTTTCCCTTCTCGACACCAACCGACACGCCTTTCAATACCTGCATATAACTGCCACCCTCACCGTAGCTTTTCTTTACATCTGATACCTCTACATACATCCTATTGATCCTCCTTGTGTTTTCTTTTTATTTTATTTGTATCTTCTTTGTCGCATAACAGTGTTATGTTTTGATTGCATTAAGCTGAAAGATTTTTTACCTAAGATTGCTAACGACATAACATCGTTATGTCGTCGTCTTATAAAAAGCTATGCAACATATTAATGCATACATAGCTGATTTTCTTTATTGCTTTTGGAACATGGCGTTCCATCCCCCCAGCAGATAGTTCATAACCTGTTCCATATGCTTCAACGCCTTCTGCTCGTCCTTCTCATGCAGCAGTAAGTGAGAAAATGCATTGATCTGTACATGTGCCACCCAGTGCAGCGTATATTCATCCGGTGGTTCCACGCCCAGCACTTTCGCTTGTTCTACAGCAAAGATCTGATATCCATTCTCCATGATTGCAACGAATTCATCGACGCAGTTTTCAAACCGAGATCCCTGGCTCTTCGTCAAAATCAAGGTAAACATATCATAGTTCGCATATAGAAGATGGATAATCTGCGTACTTGCAAACATATCATCCTGCATGTTATCTTCCCTTGCAGCCGGAAGCTGTTGCAGTTCCATGAGTTCCTGCCGCATATGTTGTTGCAGCATATGTTTTAGCTTCTCCAAAACCGGCTCCACAATTGCCGCAAACAAATCTTCCTTATCCTGAAAGAAAAAATATAATGCACCTGTTGTCACCCCGGCATTCTTACAGATTGATCGAAGCGAGGCTCCCTGATATCCTTTTTCCAAGAATTCCTGCTTGGCACTCGCCAGCAGCATCTCCCTTGTTTCCTTTTCCACTTTACTTGCTCTTTTTCGCTCCATCCTGATATATGCTTCTCATGGTTTTCACCCCATCACTTCGTGATGCGGCAGGTCGTCGCCTCCATCCTAATACAGGCTTCGCCTGTAGGAGACTCCTCACATAACATCGTTATGTTAGCGTATATTGCGCCAACTGTCAACCCTTATTTTTTAATTTGGGGGATTTCCCCGATTTTCCAACTTTTCCCCCAACCCACTTGCTTCCCAACAGCTTCCGGTTGGGGGATTTTCCCGATTTCTCAACTTTTCCCCCAACCCACTTGTTTCCCTTTAGCTTCCGGTTGGGGGATTTTCCCGATTTCTCAACTTTTCCCCCAACACGCTTGCTTCTCAGCTGCTTCCGGTTGGGGAATTTTCCCAATTTTCCAACTTTTCCCCCAACACGCTTGCTTCCCAATAGCTTCCGGTTGGGGGATTTTTCCGATTTCTCAACTTTTCCCCCATCTTACCACTCAAACCAACGAAAAAAGGCAGCCGACTTTCATCGACTGCCTAAAACTCTAACTTCCACAAAAATTAGATTATTTCTATAACCATGGCTATTGACTACTAATTCACCACACGAATCTGCTCTTCGTTGATCAGCGGATACCGTCGAAGTGTATCTCCATCCAGATTCTCCCGGTGCATATCCACCGCCTGAATCTGATGATTCTCATAAGTTGTATAATAATAGATTCCCTTGTCCGCATTGACACAGGACGTATAAATCGTAATCTCATACTTCCCAGGTTCCACCTCACAACAGCCACGCTGCTGTTCTACGGAACCTAAGATATGGAAGAACTGGCTCACGCTCTCCGCCTCTGACTCTCCGGAGATTGCATGCATCTTCGTAAATGCGACCTTCGCAAACCGCGACGCCGACGAAAGATCGCCCGGAAGTCCAAGTCCACCCATGCCTCGACTATATGTCGCAAGCGGCAGCTCCTTCGCAAAGTGATTTTCCGGCTGGCTTGGTGATACATGCATGTAATTGTTCAGCATGAACATCTGCACCGGAAATGGCGGATTGTTGGTCAGCACTCCAACCGGATTGTCATAGACATGCAAGCCATCTTCCACACATTCTACCACAATTGCGGCATCCTTATCTGCAATCATCCAATGCAGCGATGCACATGGCAGCTTCTCACTATACGGCGTTCCAACGAGATTCATCTTCTCCAACACTTTGCGTGCTTCGAGCACCGTTGCACACTGACTTAAAATCCATGGGATAAACTCAAACTGTGCCACATTCTCACGCCCTGCCTGCACGTCCTGATACTTCGCATTCCCAACGAAATTCAAGCCCGCCATACCAAGTCCCTTCTCATTTACTGCATCATAGTAGAGCGGATAATCGTCTGCCACATACGCCATACCGATCATAGCATAATGTGTCTTCACTTCACTCATGTGCCGGAACCGGAAACAGAAATTCCGCGGTGTCACCGTCACCTCATCGCCATACGAAAACTCATAATCAAGCGTCCGTCCAAAATAAAAATCCTTCGTCTTATACGTCGCTGCTGTACACATCCTGTATCTCCTTCCAAAGTCAAAAATTTGTCATTGCGAAACAAGAAAGAAAATGTAAATCATATATTTCAATATTGATTTATTTTAATATACGATATGTTTGAATCTTAGAAGTTCTTAATGTTCTGAATCAATCGCAGCCATGTTTGAACACGATGTTCAAACAAGCCGCCGCTGAGACATGGATGTCGAATCGGCGGCGATGGCGTATAATTTCTAAATATAAACCAAGAACATTTAGAACTTCTTAGTTTCAATACATCGTATATGAAATGAATCATATTGAAATATATGCTTACACTTTCTTATTTCGCAATTCTCCTAATTTTCAGCCTCTGCTTTCTTCGTGAACAGCTTCTTCAGACAACTAAATGCTACCAACACACCAAGTACCATCAGCAGGATTGCGACGATAAACTGCAGTCCATCGACGAGCATTGTTGCATTTCCGCCGGCGATGTTCTTTACAAGTGCGATTGTCTTCTGTACCAATGCAGTAAATGTTACGGCAAGCATGATGAACATTGGTGCGTACAGTGTCCAGCCAGTTCTTCCGGTTGTCTTCAAGAATACTGCAAGCGCAATCAATACAAGCGCTGCAAGCAACTGGTTTGCAGAACCAAACAAAGGCCATACATTAGTATATCCACCAAGTGTCAGTAAATATCCAAAGAATAATGTTACCACAGTTGCGAAATATTTGTTAGTCAAAATTTTCTGCCATACAGGCATCTTGGATGTATCGGTTGTATCGCCGAGGAACAGCTCCTGGAAAGACATACGACCGATACGCGCAACGGAATCAAGCGATGTCAGTGCAAGTGCAGATACACACATTGTCATAAATACAGTTGCGAGCTGAACCGGCAGACCAAGCTTCTCCAGGAATCCTGCAACACCACTGGAGAAGATTGCAAATGGTGTTCCCTCCGGCTTCGTACCATTGACTGCAACAGCACCAACAACAACCAACGCGATGATACCAAGCAAGGACTCTACAATCATGGCACCATAACCAACCATTGGCATATCCTTCTCGTTCCGGATCGTCTTTGATGATGTACCGGAAGATACCAGACTGTGGAATCCGGAAACGGCACCACAGGCAATCGTGACAAACAATGTTGGGAACAGATAATTTCCACCGACATTAAATCCGTTATATGCATTGAGCTGCATCGTTGGATGTGCTACGACAACACCGACAACCGCACCGATGATCATGCCAAGCAGCATGAATGTCGTCATGTAATCACGTGGCTGCATCAGTAACCACATTGGCATAACCGATGCAAGGAACAGATATGCCATAACAATGTAGATCCAGGCAGTCTTTGTAGCATACCAAGGAAGATGCATACCAAGCGCAAACATACCTACCAAAAGTGCGATTGCAATAACGGCTCTGACGCCTTCGTTCATATTCTTTACATGTTTCTGAATTACACCAAATACAATTGCTGCTACGATAAACAACATAGAGATAGAAGCGGCGGATGCATTTGCGTAGCTTGTCTCCTTCGCCATATCTGCAACACCCTTACCAACAAAGGTTCCGGCTACCATATCCGTAAATGCTGCGATAACAAGCAATGTGAACAACCAGCAAAACAGCATAAAAAGCTTTCTTCCTGCCTTACCGATATACTTCTCGATGATCATACCCATCGATTTTCCTTCGTTCTTCACAGATGCATACAAAGCACCGAAATCCTGTACGGCTCCGAAGAACAATCCACCGATCAACAGCCAGAGCAATACCGGCACCCAGCCGAATACAGATGCAAGGATTGGTCCGGTTACAGGGCCTGCACCTGCAATGGATGAAAACTGATGTGAAAATACCGTGAATTTGGATGATGGAACATAGTCTTCTCCATCCTCGTACTTCACTGCCGGAGTTTCAGCTTTCGGATCAAGTCCCCATTTCTTTGCAAGCCATCTGCCATAGAAAAGATAGCCCGCGAACAACACTACAATTCCGATTAAAACAATTACTAAACCATTCATACTTCCTCACCCGCCACGCGGCGGCTCCCTTCTGAATATTTTTGTTACAAAGAGTAAACACATAAAAAACCTCCGTCTTATATAAAGACGAAGGTTTAAACTTCCGCGTTACCACTTTATTTGCCGCATATGCGACCACTCATTCTTATCTTACAGACCGCATATCGATATATTTGCATCTTTTGCATCATCTCAACATGTCATCTGTGAAATAAGCTTCTATGTAACGGTAGAAAACCGGTGACACCTAATGTCCTTCTAGGAATTCAGTGCACTGCTCGCAGAGGATAATTCCCGAAATCCTACACTGTCTCACACCAGCCGACAGCTCTCTGAAGTATTTCCTTTCGAAAACCTTGTTCTGTTCTCAGCATTTGCTCTTTGTTTACCGACATACTAGTCCTATTAAAAACGAATGTCAAGTACTTTTTTGAATTTTTTTCGCAATCAAAACTTCATTTATGCTTTGATTTATGAAGCAACCATTTATACCACGCCGAATGCTAATCCAACTGCGTGCACCAGAAATGCAACAACCCATGCGATGAGACACTGCACAATAACCGTGATCACAGCCGCTTTCGTGCCGCCCATTTCCCGCTTCACAGTAGCAATCGCCGCCACACATGGTGTATAAAGTAGCGTAAAGATCAGGAATACCATTGCCGTAAACGGAGTGAATAACGTTGCCACGCTCGTCACATCACCACCGAGCAAAACCGTAAGCGTTGATACCACGCTCTCTTTTGCAGTAAATCCTGTAATCAGCGCCGTTGATACTCTCCAGTCACCGAATCCAAGCGGCTTGAAGATTGGTGCAATCAGGCTTCCGATTAAGGCAAGCATGCTCTGATCCGCAGATGCAGCCACATTAAACCGCAGATCGAAGGTCTGCAGGAACCAGATAATGATTGAGGCAAGGAAGATAATCGTAAATGCTTTCTGGATAAATCCCTTTGCTTTCTCCCAGATCAGGTGCAACACGCTTTTGGCAGATGGCAGCCGGTAGTTCGGCAATTCCATGACGAAAGGAACCGGCTCACCCTTGAATTTCGTTACCTTCAGAATCAGTGCGTAGATCACTGCACACACGATTCCAATCAGATAGAGTCCGACCATCGCAAACACACGATACTGCCGCTGCACAAATGCACTGATCATAAGTGTGTAGATTGGAAGCTTCGCACTACAGCTCATAAACGGTGTCAGCAGGATCGTCATCTTCCGGTCACGTTCACTTGAGAGTGTCCGTGTCGCCATGATTGCAGGCACAGAGCATCCAAATCCAATCAGCATCGGCACGAAGCTTCTGCCCGATAATCCGATCTTACGAAGCGGTTTATCCATGACAAATGCAACCCGCGCCATATAGCCCGTATCCTCCAGAATCGACAGGAAGAAAAACAGGATCACGATCGTAGGAAGAAAACTGATGACGCTTCCGACGCCCTGACAGATACCATCCACCACAAGTGAACGTACCACCGGATTAATCTGCGCAACGATAAGTCCCTTGTCGATCCATCCAATGACCGCATCAACGCCAAGCGCCATCACATCGGACAACCACGCACCAAGCAGGCTGAAGGTCATGGCAAAAACAATCGCCATAATCCCGATGAAGCACGGAATCGCTGTGTATTTTCCTGTCAGAAGCTTATCTATCTTTACGCTTCTCCGGTGTTCTTTACTCTCATGCGGACGCACAACCGTCTTCTCGCACAATCTCCCGATAAACTGAAACCGCATATCGGCGATTGCCGCTTCCCGGTCAAGCCCGGTTTCCTTCTCCATGACCGACACGATCTGCTCAAATGCTTCCTTCTTATCTTCTGCAAGCTGCAGTGCATCCTCGATCGGTGTATCCTTCTCAATCAGCTTTGTTGCAGCAAACCGCACAGGAAGATCGGCTTCCTTCGCATCATTTTCAATCATATGCGCAACCGCATGGATACAGCGATGCACCGCTCCAACCGGATCTTTGTCATCCTTACTGTCCGGGCAGAAATCAATTCTTCCCGGCGGTTCATGGTATCTTGCCACATGCATGGCATGGCTTACCAGTTCGTCGATACCTTCATTCTTCGCAGCCGAGATTGGCACCACCGGAATTCCAAGTATCTGCTCGAGCTCATTGACACGGATCGTACCACCGTTCGCCCGTACCTCATCCATCATATTCAGTGCAAGCACCATCGGGATTCCAAGCTCCATCAGCTGCATCGTCAGACACAGATTCCGTTCTAAGTTCGACGCATCCACAATATTGATAATGCCGCTTGGCTTACCTTCAATCAGGAATTCCCGCGTCACAATCTCCTCGCTTGAATACGGGGAAAGCGAATATATACCAGGCAGATCTGTCACTGTTGCCTCCGGATGATTCCGGATCGTACCATCCTTCCGGTCAACCGTCACACCGGGGAAATTCCCGACATGCTGATTGGCGCCGGTCAGCTGGTTAAACAGTGTCGTCTTGCCACAGTTCTGATTGCCGGCAAGCGCAAATGTCAGCTTACCGCCCTTCGGAACAGCCGTCTTCTCGTCATGTACATGAGTGGGATCCGCCTGTCCTAACTCACCAACTCCCGGGTGTTCAATCGACTCATAACGCACATTCTGTTTTGGCGCCTCCGCTTCCTTTTCATGCACATGATCCACATCTATTTTCTGTGCCTCACTCAAGCGCAGCGTAAGCTCATATCCGCGCACCTTCATCTGTACCGGGTCACCCATCGGTGCAATCTTCTGCAGAGTGACTTCCGTTCCCGGCGTCAGTCCCATATCCAGAAGATGATGCCGCAAGGCACCTTCTCCGCCGACCGCCGTGATATAAGCACTCTGCCCCGGCTGTAATTCATCCATTGTCATCTATCATCATCTCCATCTCAAACATCTCTTATATTTCTACATATTTTACAATCCAAATTACATAATACAACTGAATAACCATCAACGCAAACATTATTACAGGCAGAACAAAAAATAATACAGCATCCGACCGGTCAGTTCCATTGCATTCATCGTTTTTTCCATGTATAATAATGCAAAATATTACAAAATAAGTGGGGGGGTGTACATTATGGATTCAAAACTATCCAATTCACAGATTGTATCGCAGATTTCCGGCAAGCAGCGGATGATTAAATTTCTGAACTTTATTCATCCACTTCTATTTATTGCCATGCCTGCAGCGATTTTCTGGGGCTTTGCAAATTGGGACAGAAATATAGGGAAAGGAATCTTCTTCATAATCCTTGGTCTTCTCTGTATCCCATTTCTGGTCGTACTCGGAAAGTCTGTAAATGCATTGGAACGGAAAATCAAATCTCTGACCGGTGAATACCTTGTCAAAGGCGTGCTTGCAGAGAAGGTACAGGTTGAAAAATACGCACCAAATGAGTATATCAACCCGGACTTCGTGAAAAACTGCAACATTCTTCCAAACTACGATCGTATCTCCGGCTCGGATTATGTATCCGGTACTTATCGCGGGGTTCCGTTTACCTTCTGCGATCTGCATCTGCAGTATAAGGATACCTACCGGGATAAAAACGGACGGAAAAGAACGCGTTACCACGCAAAGAAAATGGTTTTCTCTCCGGTATCGTCAGCGGTGCGGCAGAATTTCTCGGCATGAGCCAGAACAAAGTTGAGATGGAGAGCGATCCATTCAACCAGCAGTTCAAGGTAATCACTTCCGATGACGAGCTTGCCTTCTATATTCTCACGCCACAATTCATGGAACATATTGTTGCTGCAGATGAGAAGGTCGACGGCTACACGAAGATTGAATTTGAGAACAGCAGAGTCACGCTGGCACTAAATAACGGGAAAAATTCTTTCGAACTCACAAAGACACTTTGGAGCAAATCCCGTCTGGATGAAACCAGATTGCGGTTCCGCTATGAGCTTAATTCGATATTGAGTATTGTCGACGAAATGTTAACGAAAGAGAATTTGTTTTAGGAGGTATCACACATGTTACATACGATCGAAAATGATTATTTAAAAGTCACGGTATCCGACCACGGTGCCGAGCTTACAAGCGTCTACGATAAGGCACAGGATTTCGAGCGGATCTGGTGCGCCGATCCAGCAGTCTGGAACCGTCATGCTCCGGTGCTGTTTCCATTTGTCGGAAAGGTGAAGGGCGGTGCCTATCGTTACAACGGAAATACATACGCCATGAAGACACAGCATGGATTTGCGCGCGATGCGGAATTTACCTGCATCGAGGAAACCACTGATTCTATCACGCACAAGCTTGTGTATTCCGATGAGACACTGGAGATCTATCCATTTGAATTCGAACTGCTAATCACACACCGCTTCGATGCAGAAAATCCTCGTCTCCTGCACGTCACATGGGCAGTGAAAAATCTTGGTTCCGATGAAATGTTATATTCCATCGGCGGACATCCGGGATTCCAGATTGCACCGGGACATGCGCGGAGCGAATATTCCATCGCCCTGCCGGATGCAAATCCACGACACTATCTCCTGCTCGATGCAGCCGGTTCCGGACTTGCCGATACGAGCAAGAGTTATCCATTCAACGACGCCGGTAACGCCTACGTTCCTGTTACAGATACGTTGTTTGACAAGGACGCGCTGGTCTTCGAGGACGGACAGCTTCCAAGTGTCGGACTCGTCGATGCGGACAAGAAGCCATTTGTCACACTTACCTGCACAGACTTCCCATACGTCGGAATCTGGTCAAAACCGGATGGCCCGTATGTCTGCTTAGAGCCTTGGATTGGGCGTACCGATAACATGGATTTCACCGGAGATCTGGCTGAGAAACCGGGCGAGCAGAAGCTTATCGCAAACGCCGAAGCCGTGCACACTTACACGATCGAGTTTCACAGTTCCATCTGAATCCGGCTGCCGCCTCTGCCTTTTGTGACGCGCAGCTTCTGTGGAATATCCATCAGTTCATCCCGGTGGCTGATGATGCCGACCAGCTTATTTTCTCCTGACATGCTGAGTAACGCATCCTTTGTCTCCTCCAGCGACTTCGAATCCAACGTACCAAAGCCCTCATCGACAAACAGTGCATCCATCTGGATACCGCCTCGATTTTCCGCGATTGTATCCGACAAGCCAAGCGCCAGAGATAACGATGCTTTAAAACTTTCGCCGCCTGACAGATTTCCAACCGGGCGGCGTTTTCCTGTGCTGATATCCAGCACCTCCAGATCCAGAAATGTATTGGTCTGTTTTCCAACTGCATTCGTCTGCCGGTACAACTGAAACTGGTTGTCACTCATCGGAAGCAGATGCCGGTTTGCCGCCTGAAGAATGCTGTCAAAGCCTGCTGCCTGAATATACTGCTCAAACGTAATCTTTCCGTTTCTTGTCTGCCCGGATACAAGCGTGTACAACCGATAGCTCGTATCATTTTCCTTCTTTGCTTTCTCGTATGCCACCTGCTGTGCACGGATATTCTGTTGTTTCTCGCAGTTATTCTGGATACGGAATGTAATCGCCTGCAAAGCCGTTCGAAGTGTTTCCACCTGTACACGTTTGCTTGTATGCTCCTGCTGTAACTGTTCGAGATCAACCAGCGTCCGATGTCTGGCATCCTGCTCCTGTTCTAACTGTGACAGTCTGGCGGCAACCTCCGTTACCTTTTTGTCATAATCTGCCAGTTTCGTTTCCTCCGCATGTATCTCTGCATCTGTTGCCACCTGCGCCTGCATTTCCTCTACCGATGCAAACTGGCATGCCGTCAGCTTCTCATTTAATCGCTGTTTTAACATCTGCGCATCGGACTTTTGCTGTTCGAGTGCCTGCTTCTGCGTTGCTATGGACGCCTGTACACGTGCTACCGCCTCATCTGCGGATTTCTTTTCTTTCGCTGCTGTATCAAGTGCTGTCTGAATCTCCGTCACACGTGCCAGTGCATGATTCCCCGCCTGCATGGCGGCTTCCCAATCCGGATACGATAATGTCTGTAATGCTGCTAAGGTCGCCTGTGAAGCAGCCTGCTTCGCAATGAGCGATTGTCGCTCCTCTACAAGCGACTTTCGCTGCTCTGCAAGCCGCGCCATCTCTGTTCCTTGTGCACGTGCAAGCATAGCTTCCACCTCGCGCAGCTTCTCACAGTTTTGCTGTAATGTATCCATTTGCTCTCTGCTTTGCGCAACAGCATCCACCAGCTTTGCCCGCTGTCTCTCGAAGATTACAAGCAATTCCTCTAATGCCTCAACACCACCGATAAACGCTGGTGTCATGCATCCCCGTATCTGCTCTTTTAACTGTAGTTCCTTTGCCTGCACAACTGCCCGCAAAGCCGAAGCGCTGGCAGTTGCCTGATTAAAAGCATCCAGTTTTTTTTCTTCCACTGCCTTTAATTCTTTGCATTGTTCCGCCGTCACAGATGCCTCAACCAGCGTCGCGAGCTTCTCATGATGCGTAGCTCCACACACGGGACACGGATCGCCCTCTGCCAGATCACTTGCCAGAATTCCTACCAGATTCGCCCGATAAAGTCTGTCTGCATGAGTAAATGCTTCCTTCGCAGACTCATACGCATCCTGATTTTTCCGGTATTCACGTTGTGCTTCCTCTAACTCCTGCTGCTTCCGTCTCCATGCAGGAATCAGATTCTTTGCAATAGATTCCGTCTTTTTCTGGCTGTCCAGCAGCTTATCATGCGTCGCCTGTGCCTGCACAAGCTGCTGTGGCTCTTCCTTCCACACTGCCTGCTGCTCCTGTAGCTCTCCAATCCGCTTCTGTAACATCTGTTCCGCTGTTACAAGTGCCGCTTCCTGCTGTTCCTGTGTAGCAAGCTGCAACTGGATTTGTCCAAGTTCGTGTTGTAGCATTTCCCGCTCTTTGTAACGTGGTTCTTCCTCGCGCACCTTATCCACGATCTTCTGGCATTGCTCCGCTTCTGGTCGTAAAGCTTCCGTCTCTTTCACTTTTGCATCTGCCATCCCGGCACGTGTCTGACAATCCGCAAGCGTCTGCGCGCCATCTGTGATCAGCTGCTTTGTCCGCTCCCATTCATGTTCCTTGGCACTCCATGCATCGTACTCCGGCTTTACTTTATAGGTTGCCTGCTTCGTGCGATCAAGCTGTATCCTTCGTTCTTCAAATAATCCCTTTTGTGATTCTAATACTTCCTGCTCTTCCTTCGTCCGTGCATACCGCTCTAAAATTGCATTGTTATCCTTTGCCGATACGAGTGTGCCCTGTAACTTCTGTAATTCTTCCTCCGCCTGTGCAAGCACAGTTTCTTTTTGCTTTGCTTTTTCTGTATCTTCCCCGATCACAGCTTGCAGCAACGTAAGCATTTCCTCGATATTCCACACCGCTTTGCTGTCCTGCAGCTTCTCCTGCAAGTCACAGATACGCTGTACCACCGACCGCGGTTGTTCTTCCGAATCCTCCGCCAAGTCCTCTGCCAAAATTCCAGATATTCCTTCTGAAATCTCCGCTGGCTCTACCTTTACCTCACGGAACGACTGGGAGATACTCTGCTCCCTTTCCTTACGCGCGGCAAAACTTACATCCATACGATTTTTCAGTTTCAGTTCCAGTTTCTTATAGGCATCGGTCTGGAAGATTGTTCGAAGAATCTCTGTACGTTCGTTTGTCTTTGCATTTAACAGCTTCCAGAATTCTCCCTGCGCGATCATCGCAACCTGCATAAACTGTCCGGCATCCATATTCAGAAGCTGAGGTATCGCGCCTGGCTTCTCTTTCGTTCCATCAACGTTTTTCGCACCTTCGAGCGTTGTTCCATCCGGCTGATAGAAAGTCACCTTTTCTGCCTGCTCATCCGGCTTGCCATTTCGGTTGGTATACTTAAAGCTCGGTTTTCTGCACACATGATAGTCCTTGCCCTGATGCGTAAAATAAAAATCGACAAAGCTTTCCACTTTCTTATCCACGTACTCGCTTTTCAGATTCTTCGTATCGCGGTAGCTTCCGCTCGCTTCCCCATAAAGCGCATAGCTGATCGCATCAAAGATCGTTGTTTTTCCTGCACCTGTATCTCCACAAATCAGGAACAGACCTTTCTCCTCAAATTGGGTAAAATCAATCTCCGTCTGCTCTGCATACGTCCCAAACGCCTGCATTACCAATTTAGTCGGCTTCATAGATTCCCACCTCCTTCGCAACGTCCTTCATCATATCCATTTCCTCTTCGCTGATCTGGGCACCATACATCTGCTTATAAAAATCACCAATCAGTTCCTCATATGACCGGCTCTGTGTTGCCTGTACCACATCCACATGGGAAAGTTCTCGCGTATGGGAATTATCATAATCCAGCTTTATCGTGTTCGGATAATATTGTCGCATGATCCGCATTGCATCCGGGACAATGTCCTCATCCGTCAGCGTTACATAAACAAAATCTTCTGTATGTTCGATTTGATTTTCTTCCTTTACAATCTCTGTAAATGTTCCCCGGATATGAATGAGATCCCGCAGCGGAACGAGCTTCTCCAGCTCGATCGTCACCTGTCCTTCTCCATCCACTGTCACGATTGGCACCTGCTTTGCTCCATCCCGCTCGCGCACGCCGCCCGGAATCTGCTTCACCGGGCCAGCCTCTGACAGAGAATATTTGATCGGGGAACCAGCATACCGCACTTCCTCTCTGCCGACACTCTGCGAGGAATGGATATGTCCAAGTGCCACATAACGAAATGCATCGAAACAGTCATACCCGATTTTCTCTACCGTTCCAACATGCTGCGTCAATGCACCCTCAGAACCGCCCAGTGTTGGATCTTTGCCCTTTCCTGATACAAACTGATGCGCCACTAAAATATTTCTCTGCTTCTGATTGATCTCTGCGTGTGCCAGTACCTCCCGCACCGCATCCTCATACGTCTCGATCTTTGCCTCCGAGAACGCACGCTTCACCTGCGATGCTTTCACGAACGGGAGCTGATAGATATGTACGGCTCCATAAGCATCCTCTATCACATGATGAAATAATTTCCCCTGATATTTGGCAGCGATATGCACATCATTTGCCTCAAACAAGCTGCTTCCAAAATTCAGCCGCTCGTCCGAATCATGGTTTCCGCTGATCATATAGACCTGCAAATGCCGTTCAACCAACTCACAGATAAATTCGTCCAAGATCTGCACCGCCCCTTCACTTGGTACCGTCTTGTCAAACACATCTCCGGCAATCAGAACCGCATCGACCTGCTTTGTCTCTGCAATTTCCAAAATCTGCTGCAGGATGTACCGCTGGTCATCCTTCAGATCAAAATCCCCCAATGTTTTTCCCAGATGTAAATCTGCCAAATGTAAAAACTTCATACTCTCACCTCTCCGGTATCTGTTCATTCAACCATGCAAGCACAGCTTCCCTTCCCTCTGCATCAAACGGAAATGTTTTCCTTGTGATCTGCTCCTCCGGTGTCTTCTCATAGCAGGTACTTGCATGCCATATACACACTTCAAAGAAATTCTCGGAAGTCGTCTCGCCACCTTCCTCCACGGGTTCATGCTCGACCGTGAGCTTTGCGATCCGGTACCGCGGTCCATAAATATCGCCCCCCGTCAGAATTCCTTTTGCATTATAAAATGGTAAATCAAATATCACATCGCCTGTAATCACGCGTATTCCTCCCATATGTTTCGTTCTTATAAATTATACTTTTATCATTATAGCATACGGAAGCATATTTTCTAAACAAAAAAGAAACTGATTCATTTTCCTGCATCCATCTATGGAATCTCTTGTCGGTTTGTGCTAGAATAGGTATAAAAATATTGCATAATCGAGGTGCGAAAGATGGATTCCACATTGAAACGAACATGGGCTGAAATCGACTTAGATGCCCTTGCTCATAACTATAAAACATTGCGTGACCGCATTGGCGCAAATGTCAAATTTTTAGGCGTTGTCAAGGCAGATGCCTACGGACATGGCTCCGTACAGGTCAGCCGCCTGCTGCAGGAGCTTGGTGCTGATTATCTGGCGGTCAGCAGCATCGACGAAGCGATTGAGCTTCGCTTAAATGACATTACCATGCCGATTCTGATTCTTGGACATACGCCAAAGGAGCAGGTCAGCCGCCTGATTGAGTACAACATCACACAGGCTGTCACCTGTAAAGCAAAGGCACTTGAATACAGCGAAGAAGCCGTGAAATGCGGTGGCACATTGAAGATTCATATCAAGGTTGACACTGGAATGTCCCGTCTGGGATATCTGTGCGACGGGGATTATTTTGATACTGGTGTGGAAGGTATCTGTGAGGGCTGCTCGCTTCCGGGGCTTTACGCCGAAGGTATCTTTACACATTTTGCTGTCTCGGATGAGCCAGGCGATGCATGCAAAGCCTACACGGAGCATCAGTTCCAATTATTTACTGACGTGATCAAAAACGTCGAGGAAAAGCTCGGCAGACGGTTCGCCATCCGCCACTGTGCCAATACCGGTGCGGTTGCACGCTACCCAGAAACATGGCTCGATATGGTAAGACCGGGACTTTTGTTATACGGCTATGGTGAATTCGCAGATGAGCTTGGACTTCAGCCAGTCATGAGCTTAAAGACAACTGTCAGCACGATCAAGACCTATCCAGCCGATACCGCAATCAGCTACGGCGGCATCTATGTAACGGACAAGACAACGCGTATGGGCGTCATCCCTTACGGCTATGCCGATGGATTCTTCCGTGCTCTGTCCAATCGCTGCACGCTAATGTCGGACGAAGGTCCAGTTCCACAGCGCGGAAAGATCTGCATGGACATGTGTATGATTGATCTGACTGACAAGATGCAAATCGATGTCGGAAGCGAGATTGAAATCTTCGGAAAGAAGAATTCCATCAACGTTATGGCAGCTCTGGCAAACACGATTCCATACGAATTAACCTGTGCCGTCAGCAAGCGAGTTCCAAGATTCTACTACCGGAATGGAAAGATGATCGAGAAAGAATTGCTGTTGCGTGGGTAAGTTGTTGCACAGGTATGTACATAGACAAAAAGCTGAGACGAAAGTCCCAGCTTTTTTATTTGCCTTCCGGCTTCTTATAACTCATGACGGATATCAGAACCAATACCCCGCTGTAATTTTATCCGCTCATTCTCTGCTTCCACATTCATCTTGGAAAGAATGACCAGAATCAATACATCGAAGATCAACGGCAGCCACAGGTACATAAACTGCATCATATCCAGTGCGGACTGTGGCTGTGTCGTATTTTTGCCAACATAGCCGCTCAATTCCATCAGCCATCCAACAACCGCAGTTCCGATACCGCCACCAATCTTCACGCCCAATGACGTGCAGGAATACATCGTTCCATCGACATGCTTTCCCTGTGTGAGATAGGTGTATTCCGAACAGGATGCGATCATGGCATTCATATCGCCCTGCCACGGTCCCTGACCGAGCGCAGCAACAGCTGTAAATACAAGCATCAATGGCACATTGCCGATATAACCTGCCACGACAACCAGTGCCCTGCCAATTACAGCAAGCATATAGCCTCGCATATTCAGTTTATACATGCCCTTCCATTTTCCTACCAATGTCGGTGTGAAGATCAACGCAACAATCAGAGGAATATTGACCGCCCATGCAAACCATCCGAAAAGGTTTTTATTTTTGAGCACCCATGTCATATAAAACAAGCCAGCACCGATCATCGCACTGTACAACTGCTGTAAAATATATGTTCCACAGATCATCATGTAATATTTGTTCTTCACAAGCAGCTTGAACGCCCGAATCAGTCCATACTTTTCTTCATTATCCTGCGTTTTACCCTCGTTCAGCTCTTCCTCTGAAAGCTCCTTCACGGAAAGACAGGAGATCGTATTTACCACCAGTCCAATAACCGCATAGATAATGGCAACCAGTCTCCATGCCGCCGCATCACCACCACAGCGGTCAACAAATCCAACGGTAATCGACTGGATCAGTAAACTTGTCGAAAATGCGAAGATAAACCGGTAAGAACCCATCTGTACACGTTCCTTGCTGTTCTTCGTAATCAGCGATGTAAGTGCCGAATACGCGATGTTATTTGCCGTGTAAAAAATGCCATTTAACAGTGTGTATGCCAGAAAGAACCACGTATACTGTGCTGTCTTGCCAAGGCTTGTCGGTACCGCAAAGCATGCAACCAGCGTGACTGCGCAACCGATATATCCATACAGCATCCACGGACGTGCTTTCCCAAGCTTGCTGTGTGTCTTGTCGATCAGTGAACCAAAGAAAACATCTGTAAATCCATCCAGCAACTTCGAAAATGCGATCAAAGTTCCAACTATTCCGGACGCAAGCCCAACCGTCTCGGTCAGATAGATCATGACAAACGATGTCAAAAATGCATACACTACATTTCCGGCGATATCGCCGGAACCGTAGCCCACCTTGTTATACCATTTTAAATATTTTTTCTCTTCCATAGCTTTTCTCCTCATATCATCCCTTCACATACGGAACAAGTGTAAACCCAAACTGAAATTCCTTCTCATCGAATCGATATGCCGCAAGCACCTCCGGTCCACAGCTGTTGGAGCCAATGCCATTTAACGCATAATCAATACATAATACCGTACTGTCCGATTCTTCCAATTCATAATTGTGTTTTGCCTGTGCCAGCATTTCCTGTGTGTAGTTTGACGCCTGAAATGAAAATGGTGTCTCAGACACTGCCGCGATTCCATACCGGCCGTTGTACAGTTCGACATAATCACAATCGAAATGACTGCCATTTTCCTGTGGCATAATGTAGTCCTCATGCAGATCCTTCACCGCACTGCGATACAATCCATGACTCGCAGCTCTGTGCTTGTCACGGTAGCTCTCCTGCGGTCCCATGCCATAATACGAAGCCTCAGAAAGATTCTTGTTGAAGAATACACGCACACCGAATCTCGGAAGTTCTGGGAACTCTGCATCCTTGCTTACCTCCATGGATGCGGTAATTCTTCCTGAACTTTCCACCTTCCACACGAGCTCGACATCCAGAATCTTCTGTACCGTTGGTGCTACAACGCCGACATGACTCATCACAATCACGCCGTACTGGTTCTGAATTGTCTCCACCTTATACGCTCTTGTGTACGCCTCGTGAAAATGTGCGTTTTCCCATTTTGCGCGGATATACATATCATTATCCGTCGGTGCCCGCCAGATGTTCAGTTCCATCGGATGGTTCAGATAGTCCCGTCCTGCATATTGAAGCTTCGTAAAAAGTCCGGTTCGTTTGCTGATTGCATATGTGAAATCGCTCGCCTTTAATGTGATCTCTGTATCGGTTTCGCTGACGCTGATCTCATTTTTCTCTTCCGCTTCTGCCAGCCATTTGACTGCCGTCTGGTTTCTGCCATCGACATTGGCAAGCAGCACCTCATCAAATCCTAATTCATGCTTTGCCGGAAGCAATGGAAGTTCTTTTTTCAACTGATACCGGAGCTTCAGATACACCTTGCCGCTCTGCGGAATGTCCAACTTGAGCGTCATCACACCGTCGCTGTGCGGTGCGATCGATACCTCATCCAGCACACCCTTTTGCACGCACAGACCATCCACAGTTATTTCATACAAGATGTCTGCATAGTCGCTTATATCATCAAAATCCATATAGTTATGCAACACAAGTCTGCCGGTCTTCTCATCATAAGATACAACACGCACCGGACGGTACACATTCTTATATTCAAGCAATCCTGTATGTGGTGTACGATCCGGGTACACCAGTCCATCCATACAGAAATTTCCATCATGGATTGTCTCGCCGTGATCGCCGCCATAATAATATTTCGTCTTTCCATTTTCCGCCTGTCCGTGCGCAATCGCATGATCGCACCACTCCCAGACGAATCCGCCACACATCCGTGCATCCTTCTGGATTATCTGGAAATAATCCTCCAGATCGCCGGGCCCGTTCCCCATGCTATGGCAATATTCCACAAGCAGAAACGGTTTGCTGCCATCCTTCTCGAGATACTCTTCGATCTCGGAAAGTGCCGGGTACATCCGGCTGTACAGGTCAAGATTTGAGTAATCATACGTCACATCGTAATTCCGATACCGCGCACTCTCATACTGCGTGATACGGGATGGATCGTATTTCTTTGTCCATGCAAGCGCCTTTTCAAAATTACATCCATAGGCGCTCTCATTTCCCATCGACCAGAAAATGATACAGAAGCGGTTTTTATCCCTCGCAACCATACGCTTCACGCGATCGAGAATCGCCTGCTCCCATGCCGGATCATCTGCAATCTTCTCGTTCCATTTTTTGAAGCGGTTGTAATCGGTATCCTCCTTGCGGTACAGCATAAATGGTCCATGTGCTTCGATATCTGCCTCATCGCATACGAGGAATCCATAGCGGTCGCACATCTGATAGAAATATGGTGCATTTGGATAATGGCTCGAACGAATCGCATTGAAATTATGCTCCTTCATCAAAGTGAGATCCTTCTTGATCTTTGCAACATCAACTGTAAATCCTGTGACCGGATCCGAGTCATGCCGGTTCACACCGCGCAGCTTGATTGCCTGTCCATTGAAATATAACACCCGCTCCTGTATCGCTACCGTGCGCAAAGCAATCGCATCCTCGATTGTCTCATCCGCATTTTGCAGGATGAGCATGTACAGATACGGATGTTCCGTATTCCAAAGCTCCGGGTTCGCAATCTCCAATGTCACAGTTCCAGCCTTGCTGATTTCCGTCTGTGCAACCACATTTCCTGCCGCATCCTCCACGGATACGGTAACCGGAGTCTCCTGATAGTAGCTGATATCCAATGTAATTTTCGCACACGTTTCCGCGATTTCCGTCGTGATGCGGTAATCCTGCACCGCCTTTTCCGGCCGCTTCAGAAGATAGACATCCCGGAAGATACCGCTCATCCGGAACTTATCCTGATCTTCGAGATACGAACCATCGCACCATTTCAAGACAAGTACGGCAATCGTATTCTCGCCCTCTTCTATCACGTCTGTCACATCGAACTCGCTCGTTGCATGGGACACCTGACTGTATCCGGTATAGGTGCCATTCACCCATACATAAAAGCAGCTATCCACGCCCTCAAAGTTCAGGTACACCTTCGGAGCCTTCTCATCCTTCGCATAAGAAAACGTATGCACATACGCACCACACGGAATATCCTGCGGCACATACGGCGGATCAAACGGAAATGGATAGCGGAAATTCGTGTACTGATGCGTGTCATAGCCTGCCATCTGCCAGACGCCCGGCACCGGAATCTCATCAAAATCCGACGTATCATAACCGCTCTCATAAAATGCATCCCTCACATCATAGATGCTCTCAAAATACCGGAATTTCCACATACCGTTTAACATCTGTACGCGGTCGGATGCCTCCCGATGCTCTACCAGATCCTCCATTCGGCGGGAAGCTGGTATATAGTACGCTCTTGGCGGCATCGTATGTTCATGTAAGAAATCCAAATCTTCATAATAACGTGGCACAATCATAAATCGTCCTCCTTGTATATGTATTTTTTTGTTTTAAATGAACCGCTCATTTTTCTGTCTTTTCATATTGTCTGATATTATAATACTGATTTCCGTATAAAAAGTCTATGAACAGGAATGGACAAAATATGGACGAAATGATACAATGAGCATTGCGATGGGATGTGCTTGCACATACCAGCATAATGCGAATACAAACATGGAGCCGCAGGCGACATGATACAATGAGCAATAGGAGGTGTCCCTATGTATATCAATACCGGTTACTTAAATCATTCCCATCTGGATTTCAAGGACAAAAGCCGCCCGCTCGTCGTCGGAAGCTGCGGCATCTATCGTCTGAGCGGCGATCCGAGGATGCCGACCTACCGTCCAAAGGGACGCCTGGATTATCAGATTATCTATATCGCATCCGGACTTGGACATTTTCATTTCGATAAACCGGAAAATGAGACGATCGTCCCTGCCGGAAACATGGTGTTGTTTCGTCCAAAAGAATTACAGAAATATGAATATTATGGAGAAGATAAAACCGAAGTGTACTGGATTCACTTCACAGGTTCCGATGTAAAAAACATCCTGCGAAGCTATGGTCTGCAAGATAACCAGAGAGTATTTCCGGTCGGTTCCTCTCTCGAATACGAACAGATTTTCAAACAGATCATTCAGGAATTACAGCGATGTCAGGAACACTACGAGGAAATGCTTGCCCTGCTGCTTCGTCATCTGCTTATTGTATTTCAGCGTGAACTTACGTGCGAGCACATCCTGAAAAACGAATATCTGGATCGGGAGATGGACAGTGCTGTTACCTATTTCAATGAGAATTACAATCAGGATATCAGTATAGAAAATTACGCCCAGACCAGGGGCATGAGTGTGAGTTGGTTTATCCGAAACTTCAAGAAATACACCGGCATGACACCGATGCAGTTTATCGTATCGCTGCGCGTCAACAATGCGCAGATTCTTCTGGAACAGACCAATTATTCCATCTACGAGATTGCGAAGATCGTCGGATACGATGACCAGCTTTATTTCAGCCGGTTATTCCGCAAACAAAAAGGAGTCTCTCCTTCCCAATACAGAAAGAGACACCCCCTTGCCTAATATCAGATTACAATTTCTTCAGGAAATGCTCCCGGTTCGGGTATTCCGCCCGGAATGCCCGCTTCGCGGCCTCCTGCAGCAATGCGAATTCCTTCTCCATATGCAGCATGTGCGGCGCCGTAAATGCAATCGCGCTGATCTGTTCTGCGATTTTCTTCGCCACACCCTCATCGGATAACTGCCCCATACCGAAAACGATCGACGTAAAACCTCTGCCGTTTCTGCTTACATCAATAAACTTCCGGAATGCATGCGTCATCTCAGACAGCAGGATTTCCTGTTCGGCTTCCGGCCGCTTGTCTGCATCAAACAGGCACAATCCTGAGACGGTCTCAACTGCCTGCTTGCGCTTCTGTCCACCGATATCATTTGCCCCGCTCTCCGCAATATATTTGAGTTGCATCAGATACCCGACGAATGCATCGGTCTTCGGTTTGCGCTTTCCGTAACGCGCCACCCAGAGTTTCTTTATAAACGCCACATCCACTTCTTCCGGATTTTCTGCGGAATGATTTGCCATTTCACTTGCGTTCACAGTTTTATCTGCATTCGTATTCAATATGTCCAGCCGCTTCTCCGCGTCCATTTCGTTATAAAATTGCTCTAACCATGTCTCCTGCATATCTGTTCTCCGTTTCTTTTTATACTGCCGATCAGCATCTGCCATCCATTCATTCATCTGTACATTCATTTTCTGCATAATTCCAGTTGCAGCCTTCCTTACTTTCCAAGGAATGTATCGACGTTGTCCGCGTCTACCTTACGATATTGTGACATATAATAGATGTCATCCTCCAGACCATACCCTTCGATATCGCTTCCCTGAAACAATGCGACCGTCAAAAGTGCGATCATCCTCGCCTGATCTTCCTTATCGTTATAGACCGTTCCCTGCATCGTACCATGTTCCACTGCCTCCAATGCATCGGTCAGACCATCAATGCCGAAAATAATCGGCCGCTCCGCCTGCCTGTAGCCGGCATTTTTGTACGCCTCAACAGCCCCCAGCGCCATCTCATCATTGTTCGATAAAATCAACTCAATCTCAGAACCATACTGATCGATCAACTGACTCACCCGGTTTTCCGCCTGTGCGCGGTTCCAGTCTGCAAACTGATAACTGAGTTTTTCCAGTTCTATTTCATTCTCAATCATCGTCTTAACCGATAGGTCTGTCCGGCTGATTGCATCCTGATGTCCGGCTTCCCCTTCTAAAAGCACATATTGGATCTTCCCATCGCCATTCTTATCGACCTCCGGGTGATTCTTAATATATTCCGCTGCGATCTCGCCCTGCATCTCACCGGACTGTGCTGCATCACAGCCAACATAGAAAAGCTTATCCCACTGAAGAAGATCCTCCTGCACCGGTTCCCGGTTAAAGAAAATAACCGGAATATCATTCTGCCGCGCCATACGGACGATATTCGACGGTGCTGTCCGGTCAACCAGATTCACGCACAAAACATCACATCCGGCGTCAATCATTTCCTCAACGATCTCGTCCTGCTCCTGCTGGTCATTGTCGCCGCTTCTTACAGATACGATTACCTTCATCGTATTGCTCTCTTTTGCTTTCAGATTACTTTTTATTATATCTGTCATTGCATTGATAAACGGGTCGTCCGGTGTATATGTCACGACACCAACACGCAACATATGATCGGCTTTTGTGTCCTGCTTTCCGCAGCCTGTCAGTGAAATCAAAAATACCCACACGCACAACCATGCTATCATATTCTTCTTTACGTCTCTTCTACTCATACGAATACAAAAACCTTTCTATCTCATCCGAGAACAAATCTTCTTTATAAATAACTTTTACTTCCTTCTCATGGCTCTTCAACGTGTAAAATGTCCGTGTCAGTTCTTTTTCAATTTCCTCGACACTCTCATAACCAATCCCGTATCCATCCGGGATTACCAGACACTGCACCTGTCCTGCATCGAGCAGTGCAATCGATTTCATGCTCGTACCAACGCCAAAGATCTTCGCATCCTTATACACACCATTTTCCGCGTGTTCACCCAGCGTATCCAAGGCTTGCGTATCCATTACCACCATATAATCGACGGACTCCTGTGCATCAACAACCGCACAGATATCCGTGTCACTTTCTTCATTATACTCCCATGCAATCTCGCAATCCTGTTTCTCCAATGCGTCCTTCAGTCCCTGGATACGATTCACACTTGCCTCCGTCTTGGATCGTCCGGCAATCACGCCAATCCTTTTTCCTTTCAGCCCATCTTCGTCCTGCGTAATAAGCTGCGTGCCAAGTGTGTATCCAATCTGGTAATTATCCGGTTTGACTGTCGCATACCCGCTTGCCTCTGGCTGTTCACCGGTATAAACATCTTCTGTCAGAAGTACAAATGGCTTCTTCTGCTCGCCGAGCCAGTCTAACATATCCTTCGTATCTGCCCCCGGTGCCGGGCACAGGATAAATGCATCCACATCGTTTTCCAGCTGTTCCTCGATCAGCTCCCGCTCGTCCTGCGCGCTTACAATATCATCCGTATTACAGATAATCAGATGAAGATTATTGGTTTTCGCAGACTGCTTTAATCCATTGATTACACCCTCCCACCGGGTGTCACCGGAATTCTGCAGGATAACCGCTACACGCTTTTGAGCGACATCCTCCTGGAAGATTTTATGTATGAAGAAGGCTGCGAGGACAATCAGAATAAGCTCTGCAATGAGAAATGTTAATTTATCTCGTTTCATCTGTAGCCCTCCCATTTCTATAGCCCTGCGCCTCGAGCTGCTGCCGGTTCTCCTCCGTAAACGGAATTGCCGGAATGTGTATCACAATCTTCGTTCCTTCATCCGGCTCACTGTAAACAAGAAGACCATATTCGTTACCAAACATCAGCTGAATACGATTGTGCACATTGATGAGTCCTACCCCGGAACCATGCTTTGGTACTTTATTATTATCCTTGAGGACATTTTCAACCGTTTCCTCACTCATACCCATGCCATTATCCTCGACCGAGAGATAGATATCATCTCCCTTTTTCTCGCCGCGTACCGTAATCATACCACCGTCATCCTCGTCCATATTTCCAACACCATAATAGATTGCATTTTCCAGAATCGGCTGTACAATGAGTTTGACCGTACAGTAATCATTGACTTCCTCATCAATATCAAATTCCACGCGGAACCGTTCTTTATAGCGCACAAGTTGGATATTCATATAGCTCCGGCTGTGCTGCAGCTCATCCGCGATCCGGATTACGGTTCTTCCCTTTGACAGACTGATCCGAAGCAGTCTGGCAAGCTCCGAAATCATGAGAACCGCTTCCTTATTCTTCTGTGCCTCAACCATCCATGTAATCGATTCGAGCGTATTATATAGGAAATGCGGATTAATCTGACTTTGCAGTGCATCCATCTCACTCTTTCTGCGTTCAGTCTGTTCCCGGATAATCTCCTGCATCAGATTCTCTATCTGTTCATAGGACTTCTTGACCGAATATCCGAGATGCCGGATCTCTGAAGAACCACCAATATAGATATCCGTATCCCCACCTGTCTCATATGCCTTGACTGACTCATTCAGCCGCAGGATTGGACGCGAAATCTTTCTTGATATGATCCTGTTTACTTCGAGCAGCATCATCATCAAAATCAGAATGGCTGTGATAATATAATACCGGAACCGGTTGATATTTGCTGTCTGTACACGCTCCGGAATCACACCGACCAGCTTCCAGCCGGTATATGCCACACTACTCACAACAACATTTCCCGGTCTACCGTTCAGCGAAAGCTCATACGTTCCGTCTTCTAATTGCGATGTCATCTCACAGTTTTCCGAAAAATATCCACGGTCAATATCTGCACGTCTCGGATGGTAAATCATCTGTCCATCCCGGCTGCAAAGGTAATAATAAATACCGTTTGAGGACTCATTGATCCGCTTCATCGTATTGGATATCACAGAATATTTCATATCTACCAGCAGTACACCGCTGCGCGGTTTTTCCCCATCGTTAATATCCACGGAACGGCTGAGGGAAATAACCCAGTAGTACCGGTATGTGCCATCCTCAAACAGATTCTGAATATGCGGCAGGGAGAAATGCACATTCTCAATCTCCTCCTCTGCGTTTGTATACCAGTCCTGTTCGGATGCCTTTACGCCCTTCTTGCGTTCCGAAACCGGCTCCGCCATAAGCTGTGCACCATTGCTGTCATACAGCGCCATGCTTTGAACCTTGTCTGTGTTGATTTCATAAAGCAGACTGAACTGGCGGTTAAAATCATCACTGGAGATATCATTTTCCTGAATGATATTATAATTCACTGCATTCATTATCTGACGGACATTCAACAACTCCGCATCCAGCTTATCCACCGTGCTTTCGACCATACTCTCTGCATTCGACACAGCCGTCTGCTTCATCGCCATTTTAAAACGATTATACAAAAGCAGGCCAATTGTAATTGTCGTAATCAACGTAAGTGCAGTAAGAACCGCCATAATGATTGACTGGATATCCAGTCCGATAAATCTCCTATGATGTGTCCAGCCCTGCTTTTTCATCCACTTTTGAAGCCAGCTTTCCTTCTTTTGCAATTTTCCCATCTCTCTTGTTTTCAATCCATTTCCCCTATTTTTTTCTTACTGATTCGTATGCTGTGCCCGGTACTTCGACGGTGACACGCCAAATCGTTTCTTGAATACATAACTGAAATAATTCGCATCCAAATATCCCACTCGCTCAGCGATCTGATAGCTCTTCTCATTTGTTTCCAGTATCAGTGTTGCCGCATGATCCATCCGGTAATCCGTCAGATACGTAATAAACGCTTTTCCTGTCTCCTTCTTGAACACCGACGAAAAATACGAATTTGATACCCCAAGCACAGAACAGATCGTGTCCAATGACAAATCCGGCTCCATATAACGCTCACGTACAAGATTCTGTGCATCGGTCACAAGCCGTCTCGATGTACTGTTTCGAGCATTTTTCAACTGTTCCCCAAGCTCTACGGAAACTCCCTGCATCCATGCCGTAAGTGTACTCTCATCCATCTGCGGAATCGTCTCGTAAGGATTCTGGATTCCGTGCAGATAATCATTAAAATCAAGGAAATTATTTGCACAAAACCTGTAAAATGCTCCCACCATCTCCATGATTGCAAGATTATACTGACTGACCGTCTGTGCATTGCTGTGCAGCTTTTCTATTTCATTTACAACGACCTTCTCAATCTCTTCCTTTAACCCTAAATGAATGGCTTTGAACAAATCATGCATTCTTGTATCTTCCGGCTGCAAGGTCGTTTCCTGTTCCTTCGGTGCAAGCTCGGCAATATTGATCGCGCGTTTCGTTCCATACAGTACCCTGTATGATACTGCCTCTCTGGCACCATCGTAAGACGTTTTAATATTCGCCATATTGTCGCATACACGACCGATACCTGCCGTAACCACCGCCCCCATCACACGATAAGCCCATTTGCAGAAGCGGTCACACGAATCCGTAAACTGCACAATCGCGTCCTCCGAGGAGAGTTCTATCAGCATCAGTGTATTTCCAAGATAAGAAAATACCCGGCTCTTCCACTCTGTCGCAAGCCGTTCCTTGATCTCGTGTTCAACAGACATCGCAAGCAGCAGCGGATTCATACCGTCCGGCACATGATGTTCCGAAGTGTGGAAAATTGCACATCCATAATATGGTCCTTTCATATCAATCTGATACGCGGCAAAAAATTTCCCGCAGTTTTCTTCTGTCACCCGTCCCTCAATGAGAGATACAAAGAAGTTATTCTGCAGTACCGGAAGTGCTGCATTGAAATAATTCTCCAGACGTGTTACATTCAGTTTTTCTTCCCGTTCCCGGTCCAGTGTGTCCTTCAGACGTTTCAGGCAATCAGACAGTTCCGTTGCATTTATCGGTTTCAGCATATATTCCTCAACCTCCAGATGCACCGCTTCCTTTGCATATTCAAACTCATCAAACCCGGTAAAAATAATGATGTGAATGTTCTGGTAATCCCGGTTTAAACGACGGGATAACTCCAATCCATCCATATATGGCATCTTGATATCTGTAATCACGACATCCGGTTGAAGCTTCTCTACCAGTTCAAGTGCTTTCACTCCGTTGGTTGCGTTACCAACGACGGTAAATCCAAGGTCGTCCCATTGTATGCGTTGTTCAATTACTTCGATGACTTCTGCTTCGTCATCCACCAAAAGCACTTTATATTTTTCCATGTTGCACCCCACTTGTTATCGGTTGCCGCGGAGATCGAAAGTATCTGGTCTTTGGTTAGGATGCTTCCGAACTACCCGGCAATTCTTATTGTTCTTTGTTGTTTTATTGTCCTTATTATACCAAAGTTATCACTATAAAGATACCTAAATATCTAGCTGGTTGCTTGCTTCCATTGCCTAATTGGGGAGTTTCCTTCTATTTCGGGAATTTGCTCCAACTGACTTGTTTCCTACTCCTGCCTTATTGGGGGATTTTCCCTCATTTTCAAGTTTTTACTCCAACCAGCTTGCGTCCGGTACCAATTCTATATATCAGAACATTTAGAACTTCTTAGTTACAATACATCCTATATTGTTCCAATTAAACAGTGCCATATATACTGGTTTTATTGCGTTTTGACATTATATACAATATACAGGAAAAGCCGCCTCTCCATCCTCTTCGATAGACAAGGCGACCCTTCCTTCGTTTACAACTTTATTTGATTCCTTTGATTACTTCTTCTGAACATACTTCAGACAGTCAAGTGTTACAGCTGCAAGGATGATAATACCTTCGAAGATAAACTGAAGGTTTGTATCAATACCAAGGATTGTCAGAGAGTATGTAAGGGATGTGAAGATCAGTACACCAGTTACAACACCGGAGATCTTACCGATACCACCTGTGAAGGATACACCACCTACTACGCAGGCTGCAATTGCATCCATATCCCAGCCTTGTCCATATGCGGCACTACCGGATCCAACCATACGGTTACACTCAAGCCATGAACCAAATCCATAAAGGATACCTGCTAAGATGAATGCTCCCATTGTTACCTTGAATACGGAAATACCAGATACAGAAGCTGCTTCCGGATTACCACCAACTGCGTAAAGGTTCTTACCAAATGTTGTCTTGTTCCAGATGAACCATACAACGATGATTGCTACAACTGCCCAGATAATGATGGTTGGGAATCCACCAAGATTTGGAATAAACATGTTCGGAATACTTGACTCAATTGCACCGAAGGATACACCCTTTGTTGCGTATGTAACAAGTCCGAAGATAATCAGCATGTTCGCCATGGTTGAAATGAATGGATGCATCTTATACTTCGCCATGAAGAAACCGGCAATACTTGCAAATACGGTTGTAAGTATGATACATGCAACAAGTGCAATAATGGCTCTGCCCGCTACCGGAATACCTGTAAAATCAAAGATATGTCCGAATACGCCACCGGTGTTTACACCACTGTGCATGATAATGGTTGCGGTTACCATACCCATACCTACCATACGTCCGATGGAAAGGTCGGTACCTGTTAACAAAATCAGACCGGCAACACCAAGGGCTAAGAACATACGAGGCGAAGCCTGCTGCAAAATATTCAGGATATTTGTCAGTGTCAAAAGCTGTGTATGCTTTACAATCGGTGTAATGATACACAATGCAATAAAGATGAGTAAAATTACAATGTACAGACCATTCTTATACAAAAACTGTGTTGTATTGAATGTGTACTTGTAGTTTTCTACCTTCTGTGACTGCTTCTGTCCAAATGTATATTTCGACATACGAAGCAGATCGATCAAATGAAACTTATGTGCAAATGCATCGTGCTTTCTATCCTTGATTTCCTGCAATTTAGACTCATGTGTCATCTGTGCATCGAACAGGCGGTTACGATATACATACTTCTCATCCTTGATTTCCTCAGAATCAGAAAGCTTTGCCAAAGCCTGCTCGTGCTCTGTCTTAATGGTTGCCACAATCTTGTCATAAGAGGCATTCTCTGCTGCCTTCTCTGCCTCACAGCTCGCAACTACCTTCTCATAGTAGTCACTCTTGTAATGCTTGGAGAGATAGCTCTCTGCATCGGAAATGAGCTTGGATACCTTATCCTTATTTGCAGATTCTACAGATTTTGCTTTCTCTAAGTCCGCCTTATCCTTCGCAATAATCTTTGCTCTCTCTTCCTTTGTTAAATTCTTATCTTCCTTCGCAATTGCGATATGGTTCTTTAAGCTTCGAACCTTGTCAGATCCATCTACACGAAGTGCATCGATCTGCTTCTGTATTTTTCCTACATATTCATCAATCGGTTTCAAAAGCGCTGCTTCCGCTTCTGCCGAAAGGATCATACTTTTATCTGCCATCGCCAAAACTCCTCTCTATTACAAATATTTCGCACTAAGCTTTAATAATTCTTCCTGATTTGTCTCCTTCGTATTGACAATACCTGCCAGATGGCCGTTCGACATAACGCCAATACGGTTTGTGATTCCGAGAATCTCCGGCATCTCAGAAGAAACAACTATAATTGTCTTACCCTGCTTTGCCATGTTAATGATCAACTCGTAAATCTCATATTTTGCTCCAACATCAATACCTCTTGTCGGATCGTCCATCATAAAGATGTTCGGAGACCGCTCCAACCATTTACCGAAGATTACCTTCTGCTGATTACCACCAGACAGATTTGCAATCATATCATCCGGTCCCATACATTTCGTATGCATGACCTTGATTTCCTCTGCGGTTGCCCGCACCATGTCATCATGTGAGAGTGCAAGTCCACTCTTATAATGATTCATATTTGCAATGGTTGTGTTAAATGTGATATCTGCTTTTAAGAACAGACCATTTGCCTTACGTTCCTCTGTAATGAGGGCAAATCCATGATTCATCGCATCCTTCGGAGATGCAAAATTCATCATCTTACCATCATAGATAACGTTTCCGGCTGCTCTTGTACGCATACCAAATATCGTCTCAAGAAGCTCTGTACGACCTGCACCGACCAATCCATACAAACCAAATATCTCGCCTTTTTTCACATCGAAGGAGATATTCTGGAGCTTCGGTGCATATTTTGTTGAAAGGTTCTGCACGGAGAGAATCGTCTCTCCCGGTGTATTATCAACCGGCGGGAATCTGTTATCCAGAGAACGGCCTACCATGGCTGATATGAGTTCATTCATGTTTGTATCTTTGCTGTCCTTCGTCATTACGAGACTACCATCCCGCAATACGGAAATCTGGTCGCAGATCTCGAAGATCTCGTCCATCTTATGGGAGATATAAATCAGGGAGATTCCCTGATCCTTAAGCTGACGCATCATCTTGAAGAGCTTTGCTACTTCCGGTGCTGTCAGGGATGAAGTCGGCTCATCAAGTACAATTACCTTTGAATTGTATGAAATTGCCTTCGCAATCTCACACATCTGACGCTTTGATACAGACATTTTCTTCATCGGCTGCGTAAGGTTCACTGTGATTCCAAGCTTTCTGAACAGATCAGATGCTTCTTTTTTCATTCTGCCCTCATCGACCACGCCAAGCGAATTCTTTGGGTATCGACCGAGGAACAAATTATCAATTACATTTCTTTCCAGACACTGATTTAATTCCTGATGTACCATTGCAACTCCGTTTTCGAGTGCATCCTTTGGTCCAGAGAAATTAACTTCCTTGCCATCTAATACGATTGTTCCTTCGTCCTTCTGATAGGTTCCGAAGAGACATTTCATCATTGTCGATTTTCCGGCTCCATTCTCACCCATAAGTCCCATGATGGATCCTGGCTTCACATTCAAATCAATGTGGTTAAGAACCTTGTTTCTTCCGAATGATTTACTCATGCCATGAATCGATAAGATGTATTTATTCTTATCATCTGCCATATCTCTACTTCCCTTTCTTAAAAAGAAGGGTATCAATTTTAGGTGACACCCTTCTTTGGTTAAATCATTTACCGTTCGTTCAATCAGTTCTTTTACTTGTTAAGAATTGATGTGTAAGATGCTGCGTTGTCTGTCTTAACCATGTTGATTGCAAATGCATCGTACTCACCAGGGTTACCAAGGCGGTTTGTGATGTTAGACTCTGTCTGACCATCACCACCGATGTAATCAACCTTCAGATTCAGAAGATCATCGTAGTTCTGAAGAAGTGGCTGGTATGTTGAGCTTAAGAAGTTATCAGAAGCGTTGTAGATATCAAGCCATACCTTCTTCTCTGGGCTCTTGCTAGCATCGAGCTGCTTAGAAACCTTGTCATAAACCTTTGTTGAATCTGTGAAATCCTGGTAGTTATCTGCTGTTACTGCAATGTTCAATGCGTAGTAAGATCTCTCTTCTGCTGAGTATCTGTAATCAACACCCTCATCAAGCTTGTTACCAGCTTCATCTGCTGTACCGATACCTGTGTCTACATCTACGCCGTCAAGTGCGTTACGAAGAACACGGAGTGTAAGGTAAGCCTGAACGTCTGCATGCTGTGAAATTGTTCCGCCGTAGCCTTCTGCGATAGCTGCTACTGCATCGCTGTTTGCATCGTATCCAAATGTAGGAACCTTGTTGTCCTTTGCCCAAGCATTGAACATTGACATTCCCATACCATCGTTGTTAGAAACAACTACATCGATCTGATCACCGAAAGAAGCTGTCCATGTACCGATTGCGTTACCTGCTGTTGCTGCATCCCATGTAGCACCTGCAGAGTTCTTCATCTCCTGTGAAGCAAGCTCACGGATTGTGTATTTCTTTCCATCTACTTCCAGTGTTGCATCCTGAACAACCTTTGCAGATCCATCTACGTTTGTACCGGCTGGTGCTGAATCAACTGCGCCATTTGCATCAACGCCTGTTCCAAGTGCGGAACGGACACCTCTTGTACGTGCGATGGAATCGTTATGTCCGATATCGCCGATAGCAAGTACATATCCGATTACGCCATCACCGTTACGGTCGATAGTTGCTGCATTCTTCTTGATGTAGTCAAGTACCATCTCACCCTGAAGCTCAGCACCCTGATTCGCATCGAAACCTACATAGTAAGTATCTTTGTTAAAGTTAAGGGCTGTTTTGTCAAGCTCTCCTGTTGATGAGTTGGAAGGCTGACGGTTGTACCATACAAGCGGCTTATCCTTATTTGCAACTCCGCTTGATGAAGAACCACCACCTGATGATCCACATCCTACCATTGACAGTGCCATTGTTGCTGCTGCGATTACAGCTAAAATTTTTTTCTTCTTCATACTCTTTCCTCCTATGAATGAAATACTTGTTGAAATGTTCCTTCGTACTTTTTGTTCATTTTGTACATTTTTTTTGAATCATTCCCTGTCTCATTGACTAAATTCATTATATTTAGAATGAGGTTCGGAAAGAATAGAATATTTTTGGATATATTAGCAATTTTTTTTGATTATATGAAATTTTTATATGAATTTTGACGAATCTGTCCGTGATCATCTTGAAATTGCACAAAAAATTCCGTTTTTCTCATGATTTTGAAGCATATTTACCAACTCTTTTCGAATCACTTCTTTCTTCTATCGTATTCTACATTTTTTTCATCTTATATTTTTTCCGCTGTCCCTGTATTTCTGTAAATCCAAATGCCAGAACGCCGACTATACCAAACGCCATCATTTTGATAAGACTTTCATAATAGGTATCCAGATTGCCAGACCACTTCATAAGCTCCTTCGCATGTACAAAACAGCTTTGGAACGAAGAAGCTCTATAGTAATGGTCTGAAAGTTCAGATGCCTGTATTACCATTGCCATGTCTACCCGGAATGCCAGATATAGCCATGCAGCTGATACCGCAACACACAACAGAAAACTTATGGTCGACAGCTTTTCGCCTTTCCACTTATATCCATAGATAACCGCGACTCCCATCGCAAGCCCGGCATAGCTTGACACGAATCCAATGCGTGCGATCAGGAAAATCAACAGCGCACCCAGAACGCCACCACCAATCGCTCCGAGCAGACCGAGTGCATAATTTTCACGCACAACATAATCCTCTTCCTGGTTCAGTTTCAACGCATATTCCGTCATCTTCGCAGATTCCTCATTTAAAAAGGAATAGCCATCCTCCACCTGATAGACATTCGTTGGCCCCTGCACGCCCCTGGCATCACAATTATAATATTGATATCGTTCAAATTGCGTGATCATACCTTCTATCAGATTCTTGATCAATTGCACGTTCTTTTTTGTGCCACCACGAACCGGAACATATACCGCAATGCTAAATCCTTTCGGTATGATCCTGCCGCCGCTCGGAAGTACCGCGCGCATCGTTCCCCACACATCGACAGATGCTGGTGTCTGATCGTTGGAAACCGAAAATGCAACCATCATCATTTTTTTGCCGGAACCGGTACCCGGTTTCACGACATATGTATATCCCCGGTACACGCCATGCAGCTGGCTTCCCATTCCTGTCCGTGTTGCCTGCAGCTCCCCGGCTAATTTCGTTAAGATTCTTCTATTCGATGCCATCCGGCAAATTCCTCCTCTGCTTAACACTTACGTTTCATCGTATTCCCTTTTCACAGGGATAGCAAGTTTTATTTTCTATACAGCCAGACGGCTGAACTCTTCCAGATTCCATACCTTCGTCACAATATCCGAATAAAATTCCGGCTCATGACACACCAGCAGCACCGAACCGTGATACTCTTTCAAAGCACGCCTTAACTCGTCCTTCGCTTCCACGTCCAGATGGTTCGTCGGCTCGTCTAAGATCAGAAGATTTGTCTCCCGGTTGATAAGCTTACACAGACGCACCTTCGCCTGTTCTCCACCACTCAAGACACGCACCTTGCTCTCGATATGCTTCGTTGTAAGACCACATTTTGCCAGTGCCGAACGCACCTCATACTGCGAATATCCCGGAAACTCCTGCCAGATCTCCTCCAGACAGGTATTGTCCGTGCCTGCCATCTCCTGTTCGAAATATCCCTTGTACAGATAGTCGCCCAGCTCCACCTTGCCGGATAATGCCGGAACGATCCCAAGCAGACTTTTTAGCAATGTACTTTTACCAATTCCATTTGTTCCGATAATCGCAATCTTCTCGCCGCGCTCCATCCGCAGATTAATTGGCTTGGAAAGCGGTGCATTCTTATCATATCCGATGATGAGATCCTCCGTCTCAAAGAGCATCTTGCCCGGTGTCCGGGCTTCCTTGAAATAAAACTCCGGCTTTGGTTTCTCCTTGGCAAGCTCGATCACGTCCATCTTGTCGAGCTTCTTCTGTCTCGACATCGCCATATTTCGTGTGGCAACCCGTGCTTTATTTCGTGCCACGAAATCCTTCAGTTCATTGATCTCCTGCTGCTGTTTCCGGTACGCTGCCTCCTGCTGCGCCTTCTTCGCCTCATAAACTTCTAAGAACTTATCGTAGTTTCCGACGTAACGGTTCAGCTCCTGATTCTCCATATGATAGATGATATTCACGACATCATTTAAGAACGGAATATCATGACTGATCAGGATAAATGCATTCTCATATTCCTGCAGATACCGCTTCAGCCATTCGATATGCTCCGCATCGAGATAGTTCGTCGGCTCGTCCAGAAGCAAGATTTCCGGCTTCTCCAAAAGCAGCTTCGCAAGCAGTACCTTCGTACGCTGTCCACCACTTAAATCCGTCACATCATGGTCAAGCCCCAGTTCCAGAAGTCCGAGTGCCCGCGCCACCTGTTCGACCTTCGCATCGATCATATAGAAATCGTGGTTCGTCAGCATATCCTGCAGCGTACCAACCTCTTCCATCTTCTCCGTGATTTCATCGTCCGTCGCATCCGCCATGTTCTCGTAGATCTCGTTGATGTTCTGCTCCATATCAAACAGATATGAAAATGCAGACTTCAGGACATCCTCAATCGTCATGCCCTTCTCCAGCACGGCATGCTGGTCTAAGTATCCAACCCGCACATGCTTGTTCCATTCTACTTTTCCTTCGTCCGGTGCGAGCGTCCCGGTCACGATATTCATGAACGTACTTTTACCTTCGCCATTCGCGCCGACCAGACCGATATGCTCGCCCGCAAGCAGGCGGAACGATACATTATTAAAGATTGCACGGTCGCCAAAACCGTGCGTTAAGTTCTCAACATTTAAAATCATCTGTCTTTGTTCTGCGAAACATATTGTGAATTGTGTATATGTCCGTGCCACATTCTGATAATATAAGATGTATTGAAACCAAGAAGTTCTAGATGTTCTGATTTACCTTCTGATACCGAACGCAACCACCGCCAATTCGCCATCCATGGCTCAGTGGCGGTTTGTTTGAACATCGTGTTCAAACATTGCTATTTTACTTACAGAACATCAAGTACTTCTACGTTTCAAACATATTTATATTATCAGAATGTGGCACTTCCATATATATACAATTCACAATACGTTTTGCAAGTTTCTCCTCTATTTTTTTATTGAACCATTCTTTTTACCTTGTTGCCAGATGTAAAAGTCCAGCCAAATTATTTATTTTTCTTGTTTTGCTTGTCTGCCTTGTTTACGCCGAGCAAGCCCTTGATGATGAATCCGACACCGACGCCGATCGTGCCGAGGATCAGTGCCAGCTCCAGACCGGACATATAACGCATGGATACGTTCAGTGAAATCACAAGACACACGAAAAACGCAATGCACAATCCGATCAGTGAAAGTCCGGTCAGCATGTTCGGCTTCACGATAAATGTGATAAATGCCACAACGATGAGTACAATCAGAATACCTCCGACATTCACGCGTCCCATCCGGTAAAATAGCGTGAAGCTGCTCACAACGACGTTCTGCAAGAAGATAATCACGCCGATGATCGTAAGTACGATTCCCAATAAAAACTGTAATAATTCTTTCATTCGTTCCTCCCTGTTTTCTCTTAGAAAATGATTACATACTTATGTCTGATTCTATCATACTTCGACAAAGCTGTACACACAAAAAACTGCTGCCAATGCTTGCATAACTTAACATTGACAACAGTTTCATTCTATCTTTATCAACAACTTTTATATCCTATCCTTGCAGGCGCACCGCTACCGCGATCCTTCCGGCAATCCACATGACCGACGCCGCAATCAGGAATATCAGAACAAAGCCATTCACCTTTTCTTTCCAGCGCATCGCCACGATGATTGTATCTCCGATTACTGCAATGACAATCGGAATTACATAGAATAGATTGACTGCATTTCCTATCAGCACTTTGTACATCAAGACTGCGAACACTGCAACAAGTGCAAGTGAAACAACCGCTTCTATCACATGAAAGAGTGTGGCTTTCTCAATTTCCGAATGATACATGACCGGAATTGCCATGGAGAATAATATCAGATAGATCAGAGACATCCATAACAATACACGGTCTTCCGCCTGTGCGTTCGCGCATACCGTCTTGATAACCAAAGCCGCAATCAGCATTCCGTAAGATGCAAACTGGATTCCCGGAATCGTATATTCCGTATGTACCATGCCAGACACAAGAATGACTCCCACAGTTATGGAAAGCATCCGGTAATCAATGGAACGATACACGTTCATATCCATCGTAAATAATGATTGCAGGAACGCTGCATTCCCCACTGCCAATAAAACAAGAAATGCAGCGAGCGATAAGAACACAGCCAGATACACATAACTATCGAAGCCGCTTCCGAACAATTTCACATCCTTATCCCTTATAGAACGCACGATGCTCTGTACACGTTCTGCAAATAAAATAATGAAATATAACAGAATCAGCCAATTCATAACAACCGCGGACACTCCAACCCGTAAATCCATGACGATTCCTCCTTCTATAACTCCAGCGATGCAAGAATCTCTTTCAATGCATCTGCCGATTCCTTCAATTTCAGTGCCTCTTCGCCGCTTAACTTGATCGGAATATCTGTCTCCACGCCATCTGCACCGACAATCGCAGGCATACTCAGAACCACATCCTCGATACCATACGCACCATGTATCATATGCGAAACCGGCAGGATCGATTTCTCATCCCGCATGATCACCTCACAGATTCTCCTTACAGACATCGCGATTCCATAATACGTCGCATGCTTCCGGTTGATAATTTCATATGCACTGTTCTTTACTGCATCTGCAATCTCCCTCGTATTTTCCTTATGCTGGTAATGTCCACGCATCTCACACATCTCGCTTAATTCCACACCAGAGACATTTGCAGATGACCATGCAACGACTTCGCTGTCGCCATGTTCGCCCACGATAAATGCATGCACACTCCGGCTATCCACAGACAGATGTTCACCCAGCTTATATTTCAGTCTGGCACTGTCTAACACTGTGCCGGAACCAATCACCCGCTGCTCCGGAAGTCCGGACAATTTGATTGCCACCTGTGTCAGGACATCGACCGGATTCGCTACCACAAGCAGGATTCCACTAAAATTCCGCTTTGCAATCTCCGGGATAATAGACTTGAAAATAGTAACATTCTTGTTCACCAGATCCAGTCTTGTCTCCCCCGGTTTCTGTCCGGCTCCCGCGGAGATAATCACGATTGCTGCATCTGCCACATCGTCATACTCTCCTGCATAGATCCGCATCGGTGAAGCAAATGGGATTCCATGGCTGATATCCATTGCCTCTCCCTCTGCTTTGTTTCTGTCTGCATCAATCAATACAATCTCTGTAAATAACCCACTCTGCATCAAAGCGAAGACGGATGCCGATCCCACAAATCCACAACCAATCATAACCGCTTTTTTTGCATTTACTTTATTATTTTCCATAACTTGTTCCCCTTTCTCTCACATTTATTTAGTAATAGTAATTATTACTATTTTAGTATAATAATAATTCTATAATTTGTCAATTTGTATTTATAAAAAAACACGCAAGCACTTTGTACCTGCGTATTTTTCTACTAAACATTAAACTTATAATTCTATTTGTTTTTGAAAAATAAACACTCTTCCTCATTGCACTGTACACCATCCGAATTTCGAAGATTCAGATGGAATACGTGACCACTTTCCGGATGGCCCGCACCAAACGCCCGCGTTACATGTGCTACACCTATATCATTCATCCTCTTATCCAGCTCTATCGTGTGAAACCGCAGATCATCATTCACACTGTACATCAGATACGCTTCCGGAAAATCCGCATTCATATATGCTAACTGATCCATGAACAACTGGTACTGTTCTTCAGACACAACCAGCGTGCCATCTTTCCTGAGATACCAGTTTGAGATCATGTCATCCCGTTTTCCCATGTCGTATGCACCACAATTCAGGCAAACACGAACCGGCAGCTTATCATAGGTAAAATAATCCAGTTTCTCCCGATATTCCTGATTTGACGCAGCAATGCAATACTGCGCAGTGAGCTGTGCTCCCGCCGAATCTCCCAACATGAAAAACCGATTCATATCCAGGCCAAACACCCGCGCATGATCATCAATATATTTTACGAGATATGCAACATCCTCTATGGCAGACGGATATTTATTCTGCGGTGCCAGACGATAATTAAAATTCACAACTACGAATCCGCTTTGTGCCAGATGACAGCAATAATGGCTATACAGTTTCTTATCTCCATAAAACCAGCCACCACCATGCACACTGACAATCACCGGATATGCTTTATCCGAGTCTCCCATATAAGATGCCGGCACACAAAGATCAAACAGACTGTTCGATACATAACTGTCTGAATCAATGTCCGACGCATCCCCGGATGATGCATACAGCATCTCCCTTTTCTTATCCATCTTCCAGCTATCCAAAATCGCAGCAAACTGCTCTGCATCCAATCTTTTCTTATAATCTAAATTCTTAATCTGTACAACATTTTCCGGATATTCCAGATCTTTGTCGCGCAATCCATCATTCACCATCCACGCATGGCGCATGTTCACCCATGGCGGAAGTTTTCTGTTCTCCGCTCCACGCTTCATAATCTCTGTAACATTTATCATAACCGATCTCCTCCTCATAATCGTCCCTCTGTCTTATGTTGTCCTCTTTTTTCTCTTATTCTCATACATAGACTGATCCGCCATATTAAGATAATCCTGCAGGCTTTTCTGCTTGTCCGGCGTATCTGCAGCCATGATACAGATGCCTATACTTACCTCAATTTCCTCAGCGTCAAAACGTTCACTCACACGTTTAATTATTTTATCTGTAAAATTATGAAAAACGCCCCTGGTAACATAAAACCCGGGGCGCATTCAAAAAATCGTCAGTTATAAATTATTTACAGCGTTCATAACGAACCGTAATCGCTTTTATCTCCTTGGCTAAAGTCTTATTTAACTCTTTGCTGTCTACCCGCCATCTCCAATTGCTGCCAACCGAAGAAGGCGTATTCATTCTCGACCTGTTGTCTAAGCCAAGGTAATCCTGAATTGGAACAATACAGATTTTCGCATTACTTCGCATGATTACGCCAATGAGCGGAATATACATTTTATCTGCCGGTGTATAGTAATCACACAGATAATCTCTTGCTTTTTTCCTGCCTTCGTCATCGATTTCCTGCCACCAGCCGACCAGTGTCTCATTGTCGTGCGTGCCTGTATACGCTACACAATTCTCAATATAATTATGAGGTAAATACTCCCTCGCCGAACCCGTATCTCTTGTGTCAAATGCGAATTCCAACACTTTCGTCCCCATGAACCCGCTATCCGCAACAAGCTTACGGACGGTATCCGTTATATAGCCAAGATCCTCCGCAATCACGGATTTTCTGCCAATCTTCTTTTCGATTGTATGGAACAAATCCATGCCCGGACCTTTCTTCCAACTGCCATTTACCGCGGTCTTATCCCCATATGGGATGGAATAATATTCATCGAAGCCACGGAAATGATCAATACGTACAACATCATATAACTCGAAGCAGAATGAAAGCCGTTCGATCCACCATGCATACGCTGTCTTTTTGTGGTAATCCCAATCATAAAGAGGATTTCCCCACATCTGCCCATCCGCCGAAAATCCGTCCGGCGGACATCCCGCAACAGCCTTCGGTGTACATTGTTCATCTAACTGGAACAATTCCGGATGCGACCATGCATCTGCACTATCCAATGATACATAAATCGGAATATCTCCGATAATTTTAATTCCTTTTTTATTGGCGTAAGCTCTGAGCTTATACCACTGGTTGAAAAACTGGAACTGCATGAATAACTGAAAATCAATTTCGTCTGCCAGCTTCTCCTTATATTCACGTAAACCTTCTTCTGTACGACTATGAATTGCTTCCGGCCACTCAGTCCAGTTTATTCCGCCAAAATGATTTTTTACTGCCATATATAAGCAATAGTCATACACCCACGCTTCATTCTTCTCTAAGAACGCCTTATATTCTGTACTGTTCTTATGCCCGCTTCTCTCACAAGCCTTGCGGAGCAATACATACCGTCCATTATATTGTTTTTCATAATCAACAGACTGTTCATCTGTTCCAAAGTCAACACTATCACATTCTTCTCTCGTCAATAAACCTTCGCTAATTAAAGTTTCCAGATCTATGAAGTACGGATTCCCGGCAAATGTGGAAAACGACTGGTATGGAGAATCTCCATATCCGGTAGGTCCCAAAGGTAAAATCTGCCAGAACGTCTGACCTGCTTCCACTAACCAATCTACAAATTTATATGCTTCTTTGGAAAAGCAGCCAATTCCATACTTTGATGGCAGACTGGAAATCGCGAACAATATTCCTGCTGTTTTATCCATATATGTCCTCCATATACGTCAAGGCAAAACAATTATACTCTGCGTACGCTTTCGCCCTCGATCAGATTGTGTGGGGCATAATCATGTTCACACCCCAGTGTATAATGTATGTGCTTCATCAAAAGCTCCACACTCCGCTTCGCAATACTGTTTATGTCCTGACCCATTGATGTAATTCTCGGTGTGTAAAATCTCGATATGACTGTACCATCGAAGCCTACCACCGATATATCATCCGGTACTTTTTTCCCGGCATCTTCTATTGCACGAATTGCGCCAACCGCAATCGTATCTGACAGCCCGACAATCGCTGTCACATGTATGTTTTTTTCAAGTAGTCTTTTTGTTGTTTCATAACCTGCCTCATACGAATACCGGCAAGCCATATAATTCTTATCCGGATCAAATTCCAGACCACTTTTTTCAAAGCCTTTTTTACACCCAAGATAACGCGAGAAACTGATCTGTTTATCTGAAATCTCGCCACCCATTACGACAATATCTTTGTGTCCGTAGCCTGTTAAATACTGCACGAGTTCCATAGTTGCAGTCTCATCATCGACACATACAGAAGATACATTGTCAAACGCTAACTCCTTTGCACTCGTAGTTGCAACAACACAGGGTATGTCAAGTTCATTCATACGTTCATCAAAAAGAGCTAAATTCGCGCCGAGAAAAATAATCGCTTTCGAGGTTTTGTCACGAACGAATTTTAATGCCTCTGCAACCTCGTCCCCATCTTCATCGATAATCTGACAGGATACAACCTCTTCCAGTTCTGACAGCAGAAGTGTAATCCGGTCAAGAATCTCCATGAAGAAACTATTGTGTCGGCCTTTCATGATAATTGTAACTGTATTTCCGCCACATCGTTTCAGCTTTCTGGCATTTCCGTTTGGTTCAAAATTACTCTCTTCGATAATTTTCAATATCTTTTCGCGCGCTTTCTCACTTACACCCGGTTGTTTGTTTATTACTCTGGATACGGTACCAATACCGTATCCAGATAATTTTGCTATATCTTTGATTGTCATATAATCGCTCCTGTAAAAATGTGATTATATATTAACCCTTAACAGCGCCAGCCGCAACCCCTTTGACAATATATTTCTGAGCGCATAAGTAGAATACAACAACCGGAATGATTGCCATGATCAGGCATGCCATAATCGCGCCCATATCAACACGGCCGTAGCTTCCCTTCATGTACTGGATGACAATGGAAATTGTCTTGAATTCCTTAATGTCAAGTACAAGGTACGGAAGCAGGAAGTCATTCCAGATCCACATTGCTTCAAGAATACCTACGGAAATGAATGTAGGCTTCATCATAGGAACTACTACACAGAAGAATGTCCGGAGTGGTGAGCAGCCATCAATCATTGCAGCTTCTTCCACTTCTACCGGAATTGATTTTACAAATCCGGTGAACATGAATACCGCAAGTCCGGCACCAAAACCGAGATACACAATCACGATTCCCCAAGGTGTATTCAGATGGAGGGAGTCTGCCGTTCCGGAAAGTGTAAACATAACCATCTGGAACGGTATGACCATGGAAAATACACATAAGAGGTAAATCATTTTTGTAAAAACATTCTTAACACGGGTAATAAACCAGGCTGTCATGGAACAGCAGATCAGGATAACCGCAACTGAAAAAACTGTAATAAACAATGTCCAGCCTACCGCTTTCAGGAAATCATACTGGGTAATTGCTGTCTTATAGTTTTCAAGTCCAACATAGCTTTCCTCTGTAGGCAGCTTAAATGTCTCAAGGTTGATGAACGTCTTCGACTTCATCGAGTTAATCAATACGATAAAGATTGGAGCAACAAATACAATTGAAACGAGTGTAAAAAATAATGTTGCAAGTATTCCCATCACTTTCTTTTTCATTACTGCTGCACCTCCTTATCTCTTGTCAACTTTAACTGTAACAATCCAATCGCTACTACAATTATGAAGAACACAACTGCCTTCGCCTGTCCAACCCCTTCAGCTCCTACTCTGCCATAGAATGTGCTATAAATATTCAGGGCAAGCATTTCTGTCTTATGAAGTGGCTCACCACCTGTAAGAGCAAGGTTCTGATCGAATAACTTGAACGAATTCGTAATCGTCAGGAATGTACAAATTGTAATCGATGGCATCATGTTCGGAATTGTAATTTTAAACAATCTCTGCATTCTGGTAGCTCCGTCGATCATAGCCGCTTCCTGAATATCTCCGGGGATCGCCTGAAGTCCCGCGATGTATACGATCATCATGTAACCAATCTGCTGCCATCCTACAAGAATAACCAGTCCCCAGAAACCTAATGTTTCATTCAACTTCAGGGCTGTATCAAACTTCACGAAAATACCATCAAAAATCAGCTGCCATACATAACCTAATACAATACCTCCGATCAGGTTTGGCATAAAAAACACTGTACGGAAAATATTCTTTCCTTTGATATTCTGTGTCAACGCCAGTGCGACTAAAAATGCAAGTACATTGATCAACACAAGTGAAACGATTGCAAATAACGTAGTGAATTTAAATGATCCAAGGAAATTTGAATCTTTAAATGCTTCTATATAGTTTTGTATTCCGACAAATTTTGCATCCTTGATTGTTGTAAAGTTACAGAAAGACAAGTAAATACCTTCAATAAAAGGAATAATAAATCCTATCAAAAATGCAGCCATAGTCGGTAACAAAAATATTGGCCAATATTTTTTTACCGCCTTTTCCATCTTATACCTCCTACGCCCTTGAACAATTACCTTCTAAAAAAGGGAGGAACTGTCTCCTCCCTTTTTAATTACAGGTTGTTTTATCAGGCTTCCTGATCCTAGTTTCCTGCTGCCTGACTCTCTGTAGCCCAGCCTTCAACGAATGCTTTCTTTACAAGATCCCAATTCGCATCTGTCTGATCGGAAGCATATACAGTAAGAGCTGATCCTACTTCGTTCTTCCATGTCTCAGAAGGCATTGTTGTGAAGTTCCAGCTTACAGGTGTCTTGCCATCTGCCACATACTGGCTTGCGATATTCACAAGAAGGTTATCTGACTCAAGGTTCTTCTTGAATGGAGTAACAAATCCCATTCCGTCTGCTCCGGATGGCATTGCACCCTGTGAACCGCAGATTGCCTTAAGTGCTGTATCGTCTGTAGAAAGCCATGCCATGAAATCTTCTGTTGCCTTGATGTCTGCTTCGGAAGCCTTAGCATTTACACACCAGTAGTTCTCTGTACCTGTACAAAGTCCCTGATTCTCTTCTCCGTCTACACCGATATAAATCGGAAGCATTCCGAGATTCTCATCACCGACTGAGCTTATATCTGAGTATGCCCATGTACCATTCTGGTAAAATACTGCTTTTTCTGCTACGAACTCAGCGACTGCATCATCACCGGTCTTAACACTGAGCTGCTTAGGATCTGTTGTTGAGTTATTAATGTACAGATCCCAGATCTGACGGTAGTTATCCAGGTATGTGCCCTTGATTGCCTTTGTGTTGTTGATTCCGTCTGCCTGATACTCATAGTATACAGGAAGGTTTGCAAGGTGAGTCTTAAATCTCCAGTCTGAAGAACCATCCATACCTGCGGATGTAAATGCATCAAATCCAAGCTCATCACGTCTTGCTGTAATATCTTCTGCTACCTTCTTCAGGTCTGCAAAGTTCTTGATGTCATCCATGGAGTAACCTGCCTCCGCAAGAAGCTTCTTATTGCAGATGATACCATAGGACTCAATAACATATCCGATACCTGCTACCTTATCGCCATCCTTCAAAGCGAAATCCTCTGAAGTAAGCTGCTTGTAAACTTCTGTGTCAGACAAATCTGCACAATAATCCTTCCATGATGCCAGACCGACCGGACCATTTACCTGGAACAATGTAGGGCATTCTGATTTACCCATCTCACTCTTAAGAGTTGTCTCATACTGACCGGATGCGGCTGTAACAACGGTTACCTTTACGCCTGTCTCCTCTTCGTAGATCTTGGCAAGCTCCTGCCACTGGGCATCTGCTTCCGGCTTAAAATTCAAGTAATATACCGAACCCTTATCAGCCGATGCATCCTTCCCTCCTGAAGTTCCCTTTCCTCCACAACCTGCAAACAGTGACATCATCATTGTTGCAGCTAATCCTAAAACTGCTAATTTCTTCTTCATGCTTTTTCCTCCTCTAATCTTTTCATTTGCTTTGTTTATAGTTACGTATACGTTCCTTGGAAACGTTTGTTGTATCGTTTTTGGTAACGTTTCCATTTCATGAGTCAATGATACAACATTTAAAAACTTTTTGCAATCAAAAAAGTCAACTTTTTGTTTATTTAGTCAAATTACACAGCAATTTTGAATTTTTTTTGTTACTTATCACCAATTTCTGCGTGCATTTGCTATCAATGGATTCTATTTTATTATTTTCCAAATATCGTTATTGTATTCAACAATTGTACGATCGGATGAGAAAAATCCTGCTTTCGCAATATTCACCATCATCTTCTGCGCCCACGCCTTACGGTCCTCATATTCCTTATAGGCACGTTCCTTGGCGTCAACATAAGAATCGAAATCAATAAATGTCATGAACCAGTCTTTGTTGAGAAGTTCATTATACAAACGATGCAGCATTTCCGCATTTCCAAGTGCTATCACTGCGTCGCTGATAATAAAATCAACGGCTTCCTTCAATACCGGATTGTTCTCATAATATGTTCTTGAGACATAGTCCGCCTTCGCATAATGATCAATCACCGCATCACTTGACTCTCCAAAGATATAGATATTGTCATCGCCAACAAGCTGATGGATTTCAACATTCGCACCATCCTCTGTTCCGAGAGTAACCGCGCCGTTCAACATGAACTTCATATTTCCGGTTCCGCTTGCTTCTTTTGACGCAAGAGAGATCTGCTCCGAAATATCACAGGCAGGAATTAATTTCTCTGCAAGAGTAACATTGTAATTTTCTACCATAACTACATTCAAATACGGGCTCACTTCCGGATCGTTGTTGATCAATTCCTGAAGACACAGGATCAAATGAATAATATCCTTCGCGATCGTGTATGCAGGTGCAGCCTTTGCTCCAAATATAACCGTAACCGGTGTAGTAGGCAGCTTGCCCGCTTTGATCTCCAGATACTTATGAATAACATAAAGTACATTTAACTGCTGACGCTTGTACTCATGCAGACGTTTTACCTGGATATCAAAAATCGAGTTTTCGTTTAATTCGATTCCCTGTGTCTCCTTGAAATATTCTTTGGCGCGAAGCTTGTTCTGATGTTTAATCTCAAGGAGCTTTTCAAGCTTGTCATCATCGTTTACAAATGCAAGTAATTTCTCTAATTCCATTGCATCTTTCTTGTATCCGTCCCCAATCCACTCCGTGATCGTATCGGATAACAATTCATTACAATAGAGAAGCCAGCGGCGGAATGTAATGCCGTTTGTCTTGTTGTTGAATTTCTCCGGATATATTTTGTAAAAATTATTAAGCTCCGAATTCTTCAAAATCTCCGTATGAAGATACGCAACGCCATTTACACTAAATCCATAATGAATATCGATGTGTGCCATGTGAACGAGATCATTCCGGTCGATAATTGCCACACTCTCATCACTAAACCGTCTTCTTACCTTATCATCCAGAATCTCAATAATCGGGACAAGCTGCGGAACAACCTCTGCCAGATAATGTCTAGGCCATTTCTCAAGCGCCTCAGCCAAAATTGTATGGTTTGTATATGCGCAGGTCTTACTTACAACATAAATTGCTGCATCCATGTTCATCCCTTCCGCTACAAGCAGGCGAATCAACTCAGGTATGATCATGGTTGGATGTGTGTCGTTGATCTGGATTACTGCATAGTCGAACAAATCATAAAGGTTACTTCCCTTCGCCTTACACTCATCAATAATGAGTCTTGCGGCATTGCTTACCATGAAATACTGCTGGTAGATACGAAGTTTTCTTCCATCTTCGTCACTGTCATCCGGATATAAGAACAATGTCAGGTTCTTCTCTATGTCTGTTTTATCAAACTGATGATTCGCATCTACGATGGACTCATCCACAGTTTCTACGTCGAACAGGCATAATTTGTTGGTACGGTTATTGTAACCTGTTACATCAATCTCATACAATCTCGACTGCACCGTGCATTTTCCAAATGTAACAGGATATGTCACATCTGTTTTTCTAAGCCAGCTTTGATCCTTGATCCATGGATTAATCTGTTCTTTCTGCATTCTGTCTTCGAACACCTGCTTAAACAAGCCAAGATGATAATTCAATCCAATCCCCGCACCCGATAATCCAAGTGTTGCGATTGAATCAAGGAAACATGCAGCAAGTCGCCCCAGACCGCCATTTCCAAGAGATGGCTCTACCTCAATCTCCTCAATCTCCGCAAGTGTCTTTCCGCTTTCGGCAAGCACTTTTTTGACGTCCTCATAGATTCCAAGATTGATCATGTTATTCGAGAGCAGCTTTCCAATCAGAAATTCTGCCGATACATAATAAATCTTCTTTTTCGTCTCTTCCATGCGACGGTCATCTGCTAACTGCTTTGTCAGGTTGAGCAATGCATAATATACTTCTTCATTGCTGCTTTGTGCGATTTCTTTTCCAAGCAGTTTTTCAAGTTCCTGTTTTACCTTCATTGTATACCCCTTTCGTTTTCACTTGAGCTGTTATACGCTCTTTGATAATAATACAATATCACGAATTGGAAACGTTTCTCTTGCAAAATAGTATCACAATATGATACTATTCTATCAACTAGGAGGGTGTTGCCATGAAAGAGATCATAAATCCAGACGTTGCGTCTAATATCGAATTAAATGAAAACAAGATTCACTTTCAAAATGAATATCAATATAACACCTATATATGTTCGATTCCGATGGATTTTGCAAGTGTACCGGTTCACTGGCACGACGAGTTCGAAATGATCGTTATCAAGAAGGGGCGCGGATACGTTACCCTCAATTTTCAGAGATATAAGGTTTCGTCCGGGGATATTGTCATCGTTCTTCCCGGAATGCTTCATTCCATTGAAGGTAAACAAAATTCAACGATGGAATATGAAAATATACTTTTTTCAAAGCACTTTCTTGCCTTTGGTGCTGATGACGTGACGCAGCAAAAATTTATCGATCCTTTTTTTAACGGAGAGATCCAGATTCGTCATTATCTGACACCCGGGCACACGTTATACACGGAAATCAGTAATATTGTTGATTTATTAGATGAAAAAAGTGATGAAAAAGACTATGCGTATCAGCTTTTTATCAAAGGGGGGCTTATCCAGATTATATACCTGCTGATAACGCACCCGCCAAAAGTAAACGAGACTGCGCAAAGTGATAAGCATGAAGAGAAATTGAAAAGTATCATCCGGTATATCTCCACACATTATTATGAAGATATATCCATCGAAGAAATTGCAGATTTCTGCCACTATAGTCCATCGCATTTTATGAAATTTTTTAAGATCCATACCGGAATGAGCTTTATCTCATATGTGAATGACTTCCGTGTCACAGAAGCACGTGCAATGCTCACATCTACCAATGATTCGATTCTTGAAATCTCACAGAAATGTGGATTCTCAAATCTGTCGAATTTCAACCGGATGTTCAAAAGAAAATATGGTATAACACCAAGGCAGGTACGCAGCTGAGTCTGCGCCTCTATAATGCAGATATGGGCAGAACCTAAAAAATCGACTCTGCCCATTTTCAAATGTTCTATGCTCTTTTTAGATAAACTCCTTATCCAAAAGGAAATCAATTTCCCTTGGCGTACGAACGGAATTTTCTTTTTCACTGAGCGTCCTTGCATAAACAACACCACCAATCTATGTCTTCTGCCATTATTCTATTCCCACTTTTTAAAAAATATTAATTTTTAGGTAATAAGTGTCTGCAAAAGAACCTTCTGTGCTATCTAAAAAAGAGAATCCTGCATTTTTCACATTTTTCGCATTATTTATACTATCATTTCACTTCAACTTTTAATGTTTCACAATAAAAATAAAACCTATAATGGCAATCAGTATAACCAATACTTTTTCATCGTCAGACTTTATCACAGTCAAATCGTTTCCAAATGTCTCAATCAATATTTGCCACAAGCATCTGTCACATTCTATGTCGTACCGCTCCACATTTTCTCCATAGCATCTTTTATAACATTGTTTATTTTTTAAGAATTTGCGGATCAAGGAGGAAGTCATAAATGTTTACAGTCAAGATCGGCTGAATCAAAAGCAAAGCGAATGATGTGGTCAGCATCAACTCCGCTTTCTAATAAATGATGATAAAACAGATTATTCAGTAAATAGGATTTTCCACATCGACGAATACCAGTAATTACCTTAATCAATCCATTATTCTTTCTTTTTATCAATTTATCCAAATAAAAATCTCTGCGAATCTCCATATTAAAGTCTCCCTGCAAAAGATTTTTGCAACATGTTGCATTTTTCTATTCTAATATATCCGAATGGACTTCAAAAATCAATATATCAGCCGGACATTGAAATAGATTTTTGTAACTTGTTGCATATTTCTATTCCACAATCATAATCCTCTGAGCTGACAGGAAACGGTAGAAATCGCAGACAACCACATCACCAAAAGTCCTACCGGCAAAGCAATCACCGCCTGGCTGAACATTCCTATCACTGCATATTTAATATGATGCCAATAATCATGGTAAGCATCCACCAAATCCTCAGTTCCCGGAATTATCATCCTCTTACTATGGCAAAACCACAGACAATCCACGACCAATGCGTCAAACCACATCTCAGCTACCCACATAATATATCCGTGAAACCATCCTTCAAAGAACGTGCGCGCACCGCCGATATAGTACGCCAATGCCGTCTGCAAAAATATGTATCCGATAAAAAGTCCCAGTTTCCCTATCGTTGCTTTCCTCGCAAGTTTCCCAGAACTTTCCTGAATCAATCCAAGCTCTCTGCATCGATCCTGTATCACCTTGGGGTATTCCTGTATCATGCCAAGCTTCCCCTTCTTTGCCATATTGATACCGCAAATTGTGTAAATGATGACATTAAAAATAACGATCTCTAATAAGTAATTCATTTTGCCTCCTTTGGAAGAACTTATTCGTCTACCGTAATCCAATCATGCAGCGCCGCCGAAAGTCTTTTGTCTATGTCTATTCTTGCTACTTTCATCGCCATTTCCTTTCGCCAAATTCCGATTCGTTGCCTTCTATCCTAATTACGGATCAAATTAGCAAGCTTCATAGTTAGTATTCACTAACCATATTAGCACATTCATTACTGAAAGTAAACAATGCTTCATCAAATAGTCTGTCATTGTCTTGTTCTCCTTTTCGCTGCCGTTTGCTGCTTGCCACTGTTTGTCGCTTCCGGGTAACAAAAAAGCGCCGTATTGCTACGACGCTTTTTCCTTGCTCGGAAAGATATTAAATTTTATTTTGTCAAACGCTTTTTCTTCCTGCCGTAAACGGTTGTTACGGTTACAGCGCCGCCGCTGATAAACAGCAGAGCAATCCACAAGGCAAGATTGGAGTTATCTCCCGTCTGCGAGGATTTGCTGTCGTCCGGCAGCTTCGCCGTTACGGTTTGAGCCTTGGTGATTTCCTGTGTTGCTTTGGCGTCCTTGTAATACTTCTTGCAACCGGAGCAATACCAGTATTCGATATTGCCCTCAGAAGTCTTTGTTGCCGCCTTTGCATCTATATGCTTGAGGTTGGCGTGGTTGTTCGGAGCAAGCTTTCCGTAGCTTTCGCCGCAGACCTCGCACTTTGCCTTATCCTTGCAGGTGGCTGTGCCGCCGGTGTGCTCGTTTTGAATGGTAACCTTCTTTTCGGCAGAGAACGCAAAGCCGTCAGCGGTCTTTACACTCACGATCAGCTTAAAGATGTTTTCTTTCGCCGGATATGTGGATGCTTTTATGATACCGCTGTACAAACCATTCTCAACGGTCGGCGTAAGAGGAGCACCGCCAAGTCCGATAAACTCATACCCACAGGCTGCATCCGTCGCTCCTTCCGGCAAAGTAAAGCTGAATTTGTAATCCTGCGTTCTGCAAACCTTGTCGGCACCGCTAATGTTAATGGTCGGAATATCCTTTTTCGCAGTTTCGTGATTGCAGAATTTGCACTTCTGCCAATACTGTCCGTTTTCGCTCTGCCACTCGTAGGTATGTCCGTCGTTCACGGTCACGGTAACCTTTGTTTCATTTCCTGCCTTATCGGTCACAACAATCGTTTGCTCTCCGCTTGCGGGGGAAAGAGCAAATTGACTGTTTTCATCAAGGCTGACTTCCGTGCCGTTCACCTTCACTGTGCCGATATATTTTTCGTCAACGGTAACTATCTGCGCCGCACAATAGGTCTTGCCGTCCGCAATGCCGGAGATACCGGGCACGGTTGCGTCAAGCACGATGCCGTTTGTGTTAATGTAGGCAACGTTTCCGCTGGTATCGGTCAGTTTTGCATAAATAACATACTCGTTATCGGGATTGATACTGAACGGTGCGGAATATGCCGTAAAGGTCATTCCCGCAAGTTCCGATTCGGCAAGCGCCTTTTCGCTCAGCAAGTATTCAATTGTCACCGTCTCGCCGCTGTTGTCAGTGGCCGTAACAGTTACCGTCTGCGTATCCTTAAAGAACAAACCGAAGGTGATGGTGTTGAGGAAAGACTTCCAGTCGTTTTCGGCAATCTTGATTTCGCCTGTAGGTGCTGCAATATCACGCCACTGTGCCGTGATCGTCAGATTCTCCGCAGGCATGGTTGTCGGGAATGCTTTATCCCAGCCGTTGAACTGATAGCCCTCTCTTGTCAGGGTCGGAGCGGTAATCGGTGTGCCGTAATCCTGCGTTATGGTAATATCCGCTTCGCCGTTTTCGGGCTTGACTGTGACGGTATATTGATTGATTTCCCACTTCGCCCAATATTCCTTGTTGCCCGTTTCGGTGTCGCCGATTGCCGTAACAGGAGAGCCGGTCAGATTTTCGTTGTAATACCAGCCCTTGAAGGTGTACCCGGTGCGCGTCACATCTGTCGGGAGTGTTGCACCCACGCCGTAGGTGTATTCGGTGACATTGCCGTTGTTGATCGTGCCGCCGTTCGTATTCAAGGTTACGGCATAGGTCGGGGCTGTCCACTGCACCGTCAGTTCCGTCACATCAGCAGGAACACTGGCACCGGGCGCGTAGAGCTTACCGTTGCTTCCGAGCCACATGAAGTAGCTGCC
>ERZ506929.106-NODE-106-length-58219-cov-11.387938_pt1 | contig 58219 bp, 46 predicted proteins | sample MGYA00513173_ERZ506929 | MGnify/ENA metagenome assembly ERZ506929 | reverse complement strand
TTTGACATATTCATGTCAAAACACCTCGCGGGACAGTGGCTACTGAATAGTTACACTATAACATAAAAATACGGTGCTGCATATATTGAGAAAAAGGAAAGAGGTGGATAGCATGCGGTATGAGCAGCCGATTCCCTTTTACATGGCGTATCCATTCCTGCTTCCCCTGGATCAGGAACAGGCACAGGAGAAGGATCTGCAGGTGATGAAGTCTTTTTACTCGCGCCGGGCAGCAAGAATACAGGAGAAGGCAGACCGGGAGTGTGACCGGATGGAATACGATGGCAGTATGATGTTTGATGAGTATCCGGACAAATTTATGATGGAACACCTTTGCAGGAAGATCGAACAGGAGGTGCTGAAAGAAGAGGAGGGGAATACGTCTGTACTTATAATAGAAGAGACCTGTCAGGGGGGACAGGGAAGCTGCGGAAACAGAAGAGAGGAAGAGGGGCTTCGGGATCTGATTGGAGTGATCTTATTTAACGAGATGTTCCGCAGACGGAGCCGCCACAGAAGACGAAAACGATTTTATTAACAGAACTTTAATACAAAAATAAAATTTGGGTGTTGAGGTTTACAGGGAAAACCTTTAGAATAAGAAAGTAAACAGAGAAGGGAACACCCGGAACTGTTTTTTGGAGATTATAATTAAGAATCAGCGGCAAGACCGCAGGAGAATATAGATGACAGAACTGAAGAAAATATTGAGCATATATCTGGATCTCTATCTGCACCAGATTATTATAAGCGGAGCGAGAACAAAGGAAGGGGCGTCCAAGATACGGATTCGCCCCGTAGTTATGAAGGACAAACTGTATTTTCAGTGTACCAGTACTGTGGGTACGAAGGAAATTCATGAAAATTACGAAAAAGAGCGTTTGCTGGAAGCCATAGAGGGCTGGATCACCACGGATTTCCGGCAGTTGCAGCTGGAGAGTGAACTGGGAAGTGTGAATGTCCTCTCGAGCAAGAAGGGAAAACTCACGATCAAGGAGAAAAAGAAAAAAATCGAGGGAAATCTTTGCGACAAGCCGATTCGTATGGAAGCGTTGTCCCATAACCGGAAAAAACGATACATTCTGGAAGAGGGAAAACCGGTAGAATTTCTGATTGATCTGGGCGTTATGACCAGAGAGGGGAAAATTGTACACAGCCGGTATGACAAATTCCGCCAGATCAACCGTTTTCTGGAATTTATCGAGGATATTTTACCGAAGCTTTCGAAAGACCGGGAAGTGACGATCCTGGATTTTGGATGTGGCAAGTCGTATCTTACCTTTGCAATGTATTATTATCTGCATCAACTGCAGCAGTACGATGTACGGATCGTCGGACTGGATCTGAAAGAAGATGTGATTGAAAAATGCAGTGCGCTGGCAAAGAAATACGGTTATAAAAAACTGACTTTCTGCCAGGGAGACATTGCTTCTTATGAGGGCGTTGACCGGGTGGATATGGTGGTGACGCTTCATGCATGCGATACAGCGACGGATTATGCGCTGGCGAAAGCGGTTGGCTGGGGGGCTTCCGTGATCCTGTCAGTGCCTTGTTGTCAGCATGAACTGAACCGGCAGATCCACAATGAAGTGATGGCTCCGGTATTTTCCTATGGAGTGCTCAAAGAGCGAATCGCTGCGCTGATGACGGACGGTCTGCGGGCGCAGATGTTGGAGCAGGCGGGCTATGATACACAGATCCTGGAGTTTATCGATATGGAACACACGCCGAAGAATCTGCTGATCCGGGCGGTTTATACCGGTAAAAAGAAGGAAAACGACGAACAGCTGCGCAGCTGTCTGGATGCGTTCGGACTGCATCCGACGCTGGAACGGCTTCTGAAAGAAGGAGGTCGGGAAGCATGAAAAAGGGGTTATTAAAAGCGGGAGTACTGTTGCTGCTGTTTGCGGCAGCGCTGGGAGGAACAGCAGCGCTCATCAACCGGGAAAAAATTGTGGGAACGAGACAGATGGAGGAAGTGAGTCTTCCGATTCTGTATATGGAAGTATCTGATACAAAGGTAAATCCGATGTACGGATATGCAAATGAGATGGAAGAGCAGTATATGCGTGACAGCCTGACACCGCTTCCGACGGACAGAAGTCTGACGATGGTGATGGATCCGAAGAACGCATCGGTAAAGACGGTGAGTTACCGGGTATCGACGGCAGACGGAACGGAAGTTGTGGAGACAAGTAAGATCAGCAAACTGAAAAAGACAGACGGGGAGATCCGGGCGGATTTTCAGCTGGAAACACCGATTTTGATGAATCAGGAATACACGCTTCGGTTTGATGTGACACTGGATAACGGGGAAACGTATTATTATTACACCCGTCTGTTGCAGCGGGCAGGAACCAATATTTCGGATTATCTGGAATTTGCGGATAATTTTTATCAGACCTGTCTGGATTCCGAGAATGCGTCCACGCTGGCAGCTTATCTGGAACCGGATGAGACACAGACGAACAGCACCTATGAAAATCTGAATATTCATTCCAGTTTTGACCGGATCACCTGGGGGACGCTGGATATGAAACTGGAAAAAGAGGCAGTGCCGGTCATCAAGGATATGAATGAGACCACCTGCAGTATTGATCTGACGTATGTGCTGTCAGATACGCCGGAGGACGAGACGACCGATTATTATAATGTAACAGACTTTTACCGGATGCGGTATGCGCAGTCGCGCGTGATGCTGCTGGACTTTGAACGAAATACACAGGAGTTGTATGACGGAAAGCATACGGAACTGACCAGCAAGGGAATCAATCTGGGTGTTGCGGACAAGGATGTGCAGTATCAGTCCAATAAGAGTTCGGACATTGTGGCGTTTGTTCAGGAGGGCGAACTGTGGAGTTATAACCGCAGTGCCAACAAAGCGACACAGATCTTCAGCTTCCGGGACGGTGATCTGGATGAGCGGGAGAACTTGCAGGAACACGGGATCAAGATTGTCCGCGTGGAAGAATCCGGGGATATTGATTTTGTTGTATACGGTTACATGAACCGAGATGTGCATGAGGGTGAAGTCGGAATCGCGGTTTACCATTACGGAGCAGAACTGAACCAGGTGGAAGAAGAACTGTTTATTCCGATGAAGAGTTCTTATGAATACCTGAAAGAAGATATGAAACTTCTCTCTTATGTGACCAGAGATGACATGCTGTATGTGATCCTGGAGGATGATCTGTATCAGATCGACATTAAACAGAAAGATTTTCAGATTGTGAAAGAAAACCTGATCAAGGACCGGTATGTGGTATCCAAATCACAGGCAAGTATCGCCTGGATGGATCAGGAAGACGAAAATGCAGGTACACAGATCACGGTGATGAGTCTGGAACAGGGAGAGACTTATACGATCCAGGCGCAGTCCGGGCAGAAGATCAAGGCACTTGGATTTATGAATGAGGATCTGGTGTACGGAATCGCCAACGACAGCGATATTGTGACGGATAACGCGGGCAATACGACATTTGCCATGACTACCGTCCGGATCGAACAGTTTGGCGGGGAAGTGGTCAAGGAACATCATGAGGATAAAGTATGGGTCAGTGATGTGAAGCTGGAGGAAGGTCTGCTGGAACTGGAACGGGTACAGTGGGAAAACGGCGCGTATGTGGCGATCAGCAGTGATCATATCATGAACAACTTACAGATCCGGGAAGAACAGGTAACGCTGCGTCTGATCACGACGGAGCGGAAAGCCACACAGATCGGTCTGGACTTTGAAAAGAGCGTGACCAGCAAAAATGTGCTGTATCTGGCATCAAATCTGGAAAATCAGGAAACGTACAATGTACTTTCGATGGAACTTACAAGACCGGATTCCAATATTTATTATGTCTATGCAAAAGGTATGCTGGACAGCACCTGGAGCAGAGTCAGCGATGCGATCAACCGGGCAGATGCGCAGATGGGCGTGGTACTGAACCGGCAGCAGCAGTATGTATGGGAGCGCGGAAACCGTCAGGACAGTTATCAGGCAAATCTGGACGAAGTGCCATCCGTGGTACTGAGTGGAACCATTGATGAGGATACTCTGCAGCAGTCTCTCGGAGATGATTATACCGTGATGAATCTTACCGGCTGTTCCCTGGACAGCGTACTGTATCAGGTCAGCAAGGGCAATCCGGTGATCGCCAAGGTATCAGATACGGTAAATGTGGTCATCATAGGTTACAACAGCAAGAATACGATCCTGTACTATCCGGCAACGCAGGAACAGGGCTACTTCGGTATGCAGGACAGCACAAGCCTGTTTGAGAGTGCCGGGAATGTATTTGTCGGATATATGGACAATCTGGGAGCGGCAAGTAAAAGCGAATAGCGGAAACGCACGAATAAGAAACTTGAATAGCTTCATGAAAAATGATACAATAAATGCAATATGGGCAGTTTGCAGGTACGGGCAAGCGGTCCTGAAAAATGTCAGAGAGGGAGGACTTTTGTTATGCAGCTTACAACTGTCAGAGAGATATACAAAAACCGGGAAGCATTCCTGGATAAAGAGATTACCGTAGGAGGATGGGTACGAAGCGTACGTGACTCCAAAACATTTGGATTTATTGTTCTGCACGATGGAACATTTTTTGAAACCTTACAGGTGGTATACCACGATTCCATGGAGAACTTTGCAGAGATCTCCAAACTGAACGTAGGTGCAGCCATCATCGTAAAGGGAACTCTGGTGGCAACCCCACAGGCAAAACAGCCATTTGAGATCCAGGCAGCCGAGATCAGCGTAGAGGGCGCTTCCGCACCGGATTATCCGCTGCAGAAAAAACGCCACAGCATGGAATACCTGCGTACAGTTTCCCATCTGCGTCCGAGAACCAACACTTTCCAGGCCGTGTTCCGTGTACGTTCCCTGATCGCTTATGCGATCCACAAATTCTTCCAAGAGAGAGGATTTGTCTATGTGCACACTCCACTGATCACAGGAAGCGACTGTGAAGGTGCCGGTGAGATGTTCCAGGTAACCACCATGGATCTGAACAACATTCCGAAGACAGAAGACGGAAAAGTAGATTTTTCCAAAGACTTCTTCAATAAACCGACCAACCTGACCGTAAGCGGACAGCTGAACGGCGAGACTTATGCACAGGCATTCCGTAACATCTATACATTCGGACCGACCTTCCGTGCAGAGAACTCCAACACGACCCGTCATGCAGCGGAGTTCTGGATGATCGAGCCGGAGATTGCTTTTGCAGATCTGGACGATGATATGATCCTGGCAGAATCCATGCTGAAATACATCATCCATTACGTTCTGGAAAACGCACCGGAAGAGATGAACTTCTTCAACTCCTTCATCGACAAAGGACTGTTAGACCGTCTGAACAACGTGGTAAATTCTGAATTTGCCCGTGTAACTTACACAGAAGCCATCGATATTCTGACGAAGAACAACGACAAATTCGAATACAAAGTGTCCTGGGGATGCGATCTGCAGACCGAGCATGAGCGTTATCTGACTGAGCAGGTGTACAAACGTCCGGTATTTGTTACGGACTATCCGAAGGATATCAAAGCGTTCTATATGAAACTGAACGATGACGGCAAGACCGTGGCAGCGGTTGATTGTCTGGTACCTGGTATCGGTGAGATCATCGGCGGAAGCCAGAGAGAGGACGACTACGACAAACTGGCAGCGCGTATGGACGAGCTGGGTCTGAACAAAGAAGACTATGGATTCTACATGGATCTGAGAAAATACGGCAGCACAAGACATGCCGGATTCGGTCTTGGATTTGAGCGTTGTGTGATGTATCTGACAGGAATGGGTAACATCCGTGACGTCATCCCGTTCCCAAGAACAGTAAATAATTGTGATTTATAAGTAATTATTCAGTAATAGGAGAGGCTATGCGATTTATTCATATGGCTGATGTACATTTGGGGGCGGTTCCGGATTCGGGCTGCCCCTGGAGTGCATTCAGGGAAAATGAAATCTGGGAAACCTTTGTACGGGTGATCGACCAGATCAGAGAAGAGAAAATAGAGTTGTTGCTGATTGCAGGAGATCTGTTTCACAGACAGCCGTTGCCTTCTCAGATAGAGAGAGTCAGTCAGCTGTTTGCATCCATACCGGATACCGAAGTGGTATGGATGGCAGGAAGTCACGATTATTTGCGGGAAGATTCTGCATATCGTAAGGCAAAGTGGACAAAGAACGTTCATGGATTTCTGAGCGGGAAGCCGGAAGTGATCGAGCTGGAGAAACTGCACACGAAAGTGTATGGATGCAGTTATGAGCAGCCGCAGATTACGGAACCGGTTTACAGTACTATACGGCCGGATGATCAGCCGGGGATCCATATCCTGCTGGCATACGGTGGCGATGAAACGCATATCCCGATGAAAAAAGAGGACGGAGCAGGTTTTACTTATGTGGCACTCGGGTATCGCCATCTGCCGGGGGTTCTGGTGGAGAATCAGATGGCGTATGCCGGTTCCCCGGAACCGATCCGTCTGGAAGATGCCGGAACACACGGTGTCGTTTACGGAGAGATTACGGAGGATGCACAGGGCGCATATCACACGCAGATTACACTGGTTCCCAGTGCGTGTCGTTCTTATATTCCGCTGTCCTTACGGATCCATTCCGGCACGACACAGACCGGTCTGGAACAGAAAGTACAGGATGCGATTCAGCAGAAGGGAAGCGGAGAGATCTACTGGCTTCGGATCCAGGGATACCGGAACCCGGAACTGGAATTTCAGCTGGAGCCTCTGAAGGCTTATGGAAATGTTGTAAGAATCACAGACGAAACACGTCCCTGTTACGATCTCACCCGTCTGAAACGGGAAAAACTGGGAACGCCGGTGGGTGCATATATCCACTGGTTTGAAAAGAAACAGGGAAAAGTGGAGCAGAAAGCACTGGATTATGGATTACAGGCATTGCTCACCGAAACTATGGATCCCGATCAGGTCATTGCAGAGAGAATGAATGACTGGGAAGAACGAAAGAAGACCCTGGAAAAACAGCGCCAGGATCGCAGCACGGAGCTGGAACAGACCGTGCAACGCGTGGTGCGGGAACGTGCCGGTCTGGAGCAGCAGATGCTGGTCAACCGTTCGGAGATCCGACGTCTGGAGCTGAACCGCAATGCACAGGAGAAACATCTGGAACAGGAACGGCGGGAAGAAGGAAAACGACAGGCGGAGGAGAGCCGTCGACCACAGAGTGGACAGGAGCAGGAAAATGAGCCGACTGTGGTAGAAAAACGGGTACAGAATGTAGCTGCGTCCAGTGAAAGGAAAAGTAATCTTACAGATTTTTCGAAAATTTCAAAAATTTCCGAAATTATTACCTGGATAGGCGTTTGTCTGGCGATCCTGGTACTGATCGATCCATTTTCCTGGAACCGGGTGGTCTGCACGATTGTCGGACTTGCGATCCTGGTGGGAGCGCTGGCTGGAAGAAAATATCTGGCAGACTGGCTTCGGACAAGAAGAAGTACGGTAATGCAGGCAGCAGCCCCCAAAGAAGCGGAAATGTCAGAGAGAGAATCTGCCGGGGAAGAGCTTCAGAAAGACTGGGAAGAGCGGTTGAAAGAGAGAAAGAAAGAACTGCGGGAGACCAGTCATCAGATCCTGCGGCTGCAGGAGCGTGGAGCACATCTGGCGGTGGAACTCGAGGAAAAGAAGATCCAGATAGAAAATCTTCAGGAGGAAATCCGGGAGATGGCTTCTCTGACACTGGAGGAAGAAGACTGTGATATGGAACTTTCCGGGCTGAAGCTGGCATTTACGGTACTGACGGAAGAGGAGACCGTGCGGCACGCGGGAAGAGAGAAAACATAAAATACAGATAAAGGAGACGGCAATGCTGAGAATAGGATGTCATTTGTCCTCATCGAAGGGCTTTTTGCATATGGGAAAAGAAGCGGTGAAGATCGGAGCAAATACGTTTCAGTTTTTTACGAGAAATCCGAGAGGAAGCAGGGCGAAGGAGATTGATCCGGAGGATGTGCGGAAGTTTCTGGAGTTTGCGAAAGAGCATGATATCTGCCAGATTCTGGCGCATGCGCCGTATACGTTAAATCCCTGTTCGAAGGATGCGAAGACCAGGGAATTTGCCTGGATGACGATGGAAGATGATCTGAAGCGGATGGAGTATGTTCCGGGGAACTGTTATAATTTTCATCCGGGAAGCCATGTAGGGCAGGGAGCGCAGGAAGGGATCCGGATGATCAGTGAGATGCTGAACCGGATTCTGAAAGAAGAGCAGCACACGACGGTGCTTCTGGAGACGATGGCAGGAAAAGGGACAGAGGTTGGACGCAGTTTTGAGGAACTGGCACAGATTCTGGATCGGGTGGAGTTGAAGAGCCACATGGGTGTCTGCCTCGATACGTGTCATGTGTATGATGCGGGGTATGATCTGGCGGGAGAGCTGGATCAGGTACTGGAGGAGTTCGATCAGGTGATCGGGCTTGAGAGGCTGAAGGCGATTCACATGAATGACAGCAAGAATCCGTTCGCGAGCCATAAGGACAGGCATGAGAAGATTGGTGAGGGATCGCTGGGACTGGAGACGTTTGAAGGGATGGTGAATCACCCGAAACTGAAAGGAATCCCGATTTATCTGGAGACGCCGAATGAACTGGAGGGGTATGCGCGTGAAATCCTTCTACTGAGAAATATGGAAAAATAGAGATTTATGAAAAAAGGAAGATATTAACGAAAGAGTCTATGAAATAAGAACTTTCGTTAATATCTTCCTTTTGTTTTAAAAACTTATCAGATAGTTTCGTTATTTCTATATTTGGTCAGAACTTTCTGGATGCGTTCTACCGGGTTCAGGAGTTTGCTGATGGAGTCGTCGTGATTCAGGGTGTCGATGATCAGGGCGATATATTTGCTCATATCACAGTTGATATAGTATGGTCTGATCAGCAGTTCCGGGGTCTGGTAGATCAGGTTGGTGGTCAGGATGCGGTCGAAAGTTCCTTTTTCGTAGGCTTCGTCGAATTTGGACAGTCCGTTGGTGAACAGACCGAAGGTGGAGCACATGAAGATTTTGTTGGCTCCGCGGTCTTTCAAAAGCTGGGCTACTTCGAGCATACTGTCACCGGAGGAGATCATATCGTCCACGATGATCATATCCTTGCCGCGAACGTCAGCCCCCAGGAATTCGTGAGCGACGATCGGGTTTCTTCCGTCTACGATGGTGGAGTAGTCACGGCGTTTGTAGAACATACCCATATCTACACCAAGGTTATTTGCCAGATAAATGGCACGGCTCATGCCGCCTTCATCCGGGCTGATGACCATCAGGTGATCTTTGTCCAGTTTCAGGTCTTTTTCTTTCTTTAACAGGTTCTTGATAAACTGATAGGAGGACTGTACCGTCTCAAATCCATGCAGAGGGATCGCGTTCTGAATACGCGGATCATGCGCATCGAAGGTGATGATATTTTCCACACCCATCTCGATCAGTTCCTGCAGTGCCAGTGCGCAGTCCAGAGATTCTCTTCCGGTACGTCTGTGCTGGCGGCTTTCATAAAGGAACGGCATGATAACGTTGATTCGTCTTGCTTTTCCGGCGATCGCTGCAATGATTCGTTTTAAGTTCTGATAATGGTCATCCGGGGACATGTGATTGGTCTGTCCTGCCAGAGAATATGTCAGACTGTAGTTGCAGACATCCACCAGAATATAGATATCATCACCACGTACAGATTCTTTCAGGACACCTTTTGCCTCACCGGAGCCGAAACGCGGAAGATCGGAAGCAATCAGATAGGTATCTCTGTCATAGCCTTCATATAAAACGCCTTCGTTGTGGCGTTTCTTTCTCCAGGTAACCAGGTAATTATCTACCTTTGCACCGAGTTCGGCGCAGCTGTAAGGAGAAATGATTCCCAGTCGTCCTACAGGAAGCTGTTGTGAATCGTGATTTTTGTTGTGTGACATTTTAGTTCCCTCCTAATATTTTTTTTTGGATTCTTATATCTTTACCGATGAGTTTGATCATCGTGTAGTTACTGGAAACTCTGGAAAATACCCGCTCGGAGTAAGTGTCCATGAAATTGCCCAACGTCAGGTTGGTGGAAATCACCGTGGATTTCTTTCTGAGGATCCGCTCGTTGATGCAAAGGAAAAACTGAGAAGCTACGAAACTGTTGGTAAGCTCCGTGCCGAGGTCATCGATGATCAGCAGATCGCAGTTGAGAATGTAATCATTTTCGCCCTCGGTAGTCTCAGAGTTTGAAAATGTATTTCTGGCAAATGCATCGAACAGATCAAAAGCGGAGTAGTAGATCACGCTGTGCATCGAGTCCAGAAGTTCTTTTGCGATGCAGTACGTGAGAAATGTTTTTCCTACGCCGGTATCTCCGTAAATAAAAAGATTTTCAAAGGAATGATCAAAGTTCTGAACAAAATCCTTTGCGCGCTCCAATGCGGTCTCTGCGAACTGTCGGGCAGTCTGACCGCTGGCTTTGTTGATCATATCTTCCGGATAATAGTCCAGTGAAAATGCGTCAAAACTGGCTGTTTTTAATAACTCCCGGATATTGGACTGGGTATACAGATGTTCACTGATCGCCCGTTTGAAGCAGATGCACTTCTGGTTGTCCACATACCCGGTGTCCTGACAGATCGGACAGGTATAATGCATCTTCAGATAATCCTCCGGGTAACCGTGAGTCTTTAACAGATCTGCCCGTTCTCTGGAGAGCGCCTGAATCTGTGTGTTCAGGTCAAAGTCCTCATTATCTTTGTCACCCAGTAAAATCCGGGCTTTTTTTACGCTGATTGAGGCGATTTCCCGGTCAATCTCCGCCAGCCGGGGGATCTTTGCCTGGGCTTCGGCGATGTGGGCATCCTGTTCGTGTTTGTTACGGAACTGTAATCTCTGATAATAGCGCATCAGAGCATCGTACTGACTGTTTTGTAGTGCCACGATGGTTCTCCTTTATTTTTTTAAAAGCTGATTTTCAAGTTGGTCATAATCGTAATTTCGCTGCTGGAAATTGTTGAATTTGTTCCCGGAGCCTGATGGACGGGTTCCTTTCTGCTCCTGACGCTGTTTCTGTTCCTGTCGGTCGCTCTGCAGCTGTCTGTGCAGGGTATCGAGAGCCTGAATATCGGTCAGGTGCCGGACACCTTTGTCCTTCCAGCCGGAAAGGATCTTGTCCGCATACCGGAAATTCGCTTTTCCGGTGGATGCTACCGTGCGGGAACAGGCTTCTGTGAGAATGTCCATGGTAAATCCATAGTCTTTCATCCAGTGATCGATCATGTGGATCTCGGACTGAACCGGATTTCGGTTGCTGATCCCAAATGCTTTTAAAATCGAAAAATAGTTTCTGTGATAAGTCGTAGTCTCCTGTTTGGCGCGGGTCACGGTGTTGATGCCTGCCTCATGCCAGCTGAAGGCGACTTTCTTTATATAATGAATGTCTTTACTTCCCTTGGAGACGCAATACTCGATCAGATAGTCAAACAGATCCACGGAAAAATGTAGTTCTTCGTAGATGTACAGAAGTTCATCGGTCACGGTTCTGGAAAGCGTGGTTCCGAGATAACTTTCTGCCAGAAACAGGATCTGGCGTACATCTTCCTGCTCGCGGAGTTCTTTCAGACGATCGGCGCTCAGGGATTTTTTTTGATTTTCCGGTGCCGAAGGGGTCTGATTGCCCGTCTGTGCGATATTTACTGTCTGACTGACAGATACTTTAGCTGTCGGTGTTGTGCCGGTTCTGACGGTATTTGTCGATGTTACAGGCGCAATTTGGGTAACAGCCTGTTCTGCCAGTGTGTTCTGCACCGCATCCGGCAGCATAGGCTGCAGAAAATCAATCGAAGTCTGACTGTCCGTACCCGCGAGCACCACCAGTTTCTGATTTTCCCAGTAGCGGAGGGTACGGAGCACATCGGATTCTGTGCAGTCAAAAACATCCGCTACAGCAGTCAGGTCCAGTGCGGTATCGCCGCTTTGCAGACTGCGGAGCAGATAAAGGTATATTTTTACGAATTCCCCGTTGGCGCGGGGTATATAATAGTCTATGAAAATATTGGAAATAATGGTGACTCCGCTGGAGCTTCCATTATGTAAAGATAACTGCATAGTTCACCTGTAATAGAAAAGTAATGGTATGTGTGTTAGTTACGGGATTATTATAGCATGATTCTTTGAGAAAGCAAATATGGTTTTTTGTGGGAAATTAGTTGAAAATAAGGGGTTAAGGGGGATTGGTTGGTGGGTAAGTGGGGTGGATAAGGGTGTGGATAATGTGGATAAGTTGGGGATAAATTCTTGAGATAAAGATTATTGGTAACCTGATATTGAGGGAATTGGTTGAAAAATAGAGAAAATTTGGTGGGGTGGGGTGAGAGATTATGTAAACGGAGTTATGCACAGGGGAATCCACAGAGGGGTGGGGATAAATGTGTGGATAGTGTGGATAAGTTGGGAAAATTGTTGGCGAAAAGGGGGATGGCTGACTGGTAGGGAGTGGGAGAGTTTTAAGAGGAGAAATTGCAGGATACAGAACGGAAAAATGACTGGAAGTGGTTTGTACGTATAAAAAGGGCAACCGAAAGTGTTGAGATACACTTTCAGTTGCCCTTTTTTTAATGCGTTTTAAAAAGATGTCCTCTGGGATTTTACTTTCCCAGGAGTTTTTCGCCGATTTGGTAGACGTCGCCGGCGCCCATGGTGATCAGGAGGTCGCCTGGCTGGCAGTTTTCCAGAAGAAAATTTTCGATTTCGTCGAAGGTCGGGAAGTATTCGCAGGGGGTTCCCAGGACCTGGATCTGTTTTTGGAGGTCGGCGGAGGAGATGCCGAGGGTGTCGGTTTCTCTTGCGGCGTAGATTTTTGCCAGTACCACGTGGTCTGCCAGGGTCAGGGCTTCGGCGAAGTCCTGGAGCAGGGCTTTGGTACGGGTGTAGGTGTGTGGCTGGAAGATACACCAGGTTTTTTTGTGCGGATAGTTTTTCGCAGAGGTCAGGGTTGCTTTGATCTCTGTTGGGTGATGGGCATAGTCATCGATCACGGTGATATCGCCGATTTTTCCTTTGAACTGGAAACGGCGGTCGGTTCCGGTGAAGTTGACCAGACCTTTCTGGATCGTTGCATCGTCCATGCCCAGTTTTTCGCCCAGAGCGATTACGGAAAGTGCGTTGGACACATTGTGAATACCCGGTACTTTCAGGGAGAAAGTTCCTACGGTTTCTCCGTGATGCAGACAGGTAAAGGTCGGATGTCCGAACGTATCGTATGTAATATCCGTCGCTGTATAATCTGCTTCGTGTTCGAGTCCGTAAGTGATAACTTCGCACGGCAGATCTTTGATGATGTCCTCATAATGAGGGGTGTCGCTGTTGATGATCAGAGTACCGTCAGCCGGGAGTTTTTCTGCGAACAGACGGAAAGAATGACGGATATCGTCAATGTCTTTAAAGAAATCCAGATGATCGGCGTCCATGTTCAGGATGATGCTGATCTTCGGGAAGAAGCTTAAAAAGCTGTTGGTGTATTCGCAGGCTTCGGTGATGAATGTGCCGGAATGTCCCAGGCGCAGGTTACCACCGATCGCCGGCAGGATACCGCCGACAGAGATGGTCGGATCAAAACCGCCCTCTAACAGAATATGGGAAGCCATGGAAGTAGTTGTGGTTTTTCCGTGGGTTCCGGATACGGCGATCGGGATCTCATAATTTTTCATGATCTGTCCGAGTAGATCGGCACGGGTCATCATCGGGATATTTTTTTCTTTTGCACAGGCATATTCCGGGTTGTCCGGATGGATTGCAGCGGTGTAAACCACCAGATCAATGCCGTCAATGATGTTGGATGCGCGCTGTCCGTAGAAGATCTGTGCACCTTTTTCGGTCAGGTGATCTGTCAGTGCGCTTTCCTTGGAATCCGAACCGGATACGGTGAATCCCTCTTTCAAAAGAATCTCGGCAAGACCGCTCATGCTGATACCGCCGATACCAATAAAATGTATGTGAACAGGTTTTGTAAAATCAATCGTATACATATAGGAGTTCTCCTTTTCTTACAAAGATTTGTATTACATTTATTATAGACGCAAAAGGCTAAAATGGAAAGATTTTTTTAAGAATGCGGCAAAAAACCATTAGATATAGAAGAAAATGACGAAACAGGGCAAAATCATTGTATAAATGTCATAAAAACACGAAAAGATTTGAGAAAAATATGTAAAAAATGTTCACTAAATATAAGAAGTGTGTTATAATCTGTTTACTATATATGACAAGAGGTGATTGCATGATTAAGAAAGAAATGATTGCAATGCTGTTAGCCGGAGGTCAGGGAAGCCGACTGGGTGTACTTACCGAGAAGGTTGCCAAACCGGCGGTAGCATTTGGAGGAAAATATCGTATTATCGATTTTCCGTTGAGCAACTGTATTAACTCAGGCATTGATACCGTGGGCGTACTGACCCAGTATCAGCCACTGCGTCTAAACACCCATATCGGAATCGGTATTCCGTGGGATCTGGACCGGAATGTGGGCGGTGTTACCGTGCTTCCCCCCTATGAAAAAAATGGTAACAGCGACTGGTATACCGGAACAGCAAACGCAATTTTTCAGAATATGGCATACATGGAGACATACAATCCGGAATACGTTCTGATTCTCTCCGGTGACCATATCTACAAGATGGATTACGAAGTGATGCTTGATTACCATAAGGCAAATAAGGCAGATGTAACTATCGCCTGTATGCCGGTGCCGATCGAGGAGGCAAGCCGTTTCGGTGTTATGATCACCGACGGAGCAGGACGGATCACCGAGTTTGAAGAAAAACCGGAACATCCGAGAAGTAATCTGGCATCGATGGGAATTTATATTTTCTCGTGGAAAACACTCAAAGAGTCTCTGATGGCACTGAAGGATCAGCCAAACTGTGATTTCGGTAAACATATCCTGCCTTATTGCAGAGATAACGGAAAGAGACTGTTTGCCTATGAATTTAACGGATACTGGAAAGATGTAGGAACACTGGGATCTTATTGGGAAGCAAACATGGAACTGATCGATATCATTCCGGAATTTAACCTGTATGAAGAGTTCTGGAAAATCTATACCAAAGGTGATATCATCCGTCCGCAGTACATATCCGGGGAATCCGTAATTGAAAGAAGTATCATCGGCGAAGGCGCGGAGATTTATGGTGAAGTCCATAATTCCGTCATCGGCGCGGACGTAACAATTGAAAAAGGAGCCGTGGTGCGGGATTCGATCATCATGAAACATTCCCGGATCGGAGCCGGAAGCCAGATTGACAAGTCCATCATCGCAGAGAGTGTTGAGGTGGGAGAAAATGTTGTTACAGGTGTCGGCGAGGAAGCTCCGAACGTACTGAAACCGGCTGTCTATGGATTCGGCCTTGTTACAATCGCAGAAAATTCTGTTATTCCGTCAGGTGTGAAGATTGGAAAGAACACAGCCATCAGCGGTGAGACAACTGCTGAGGATTATCCGGACGGAGAGCTTGTAAGCGGCGGCGCAATTGTAAAGAAGGACGGTGAGTAATATGAGAGCATTAGGAATTATTCTGGCAGGCGGTAATAACAACAGGATGAGAGAACTGTCCAACAGACGTGCCATCGCAGCGATGCCGGTAGCGGGAAGTTATCGAAGCATCGACTTTGCACTGAGTAATATGGCAAACTCTCATATTGCGAAAGTTGCGGTTCTGACTCAGTACAACGCAAGATCATTGAATGAACATTTAAGTTCCTCCAAATGGTGGGATTTCGGTAGAAAACAGGGAGGATTGTTTGTATTTACACCGACGATCACTCCGGATAACAGCTTCTGGTATCAGGGAACCGCAGATGCGATCTATCAGAACCTGGATTTCCTGAAGAGAAGCCATGAACCGTATGTGGTAATCGCATCCGGTGACTGTGTGTACAAGCTGGACTATAACAAAGTTCTGGAATACCATATTGCAAAACGTGCCGATGTGACCATCGTGTGCAAAGATGTGGATGCGAACGAAGATGTGACCAGATTCGGTGTGCTTCGAATGAACGAAGATTACCGGATCGAAGAATTTGAAGAAAAACCGATGGTATCCGATTATCATACCATTTCCACAGGAATCTATGTCATCCGCCGCCGCCAGCTGATCGAGATGATCGAGCGCTGCGCACAGGAAGGAAGACATGATTTTGTAAAAGATATCCTGATCCGCTATAAGAATCTAAAGAGAATCTATGGCTACAAGATCCAGGATTACTGGAACAATATCTCTACCGTTGAGGCTTATTACAAGACCAACATGGATTTCCTGAAACCGGAAGTAAGAGATTATTTCTTCCATCAGTATCCGGATATCTATTCCAAGATAGACGATCTGCCACCGGCAAAATACAATCCGGGATGTCAGGTAAAGAACAGCCTGGTATCGAGTGGCTGTATCATCAACGGACAGGTGGAGAATTCTGTTCTGTTTAAGAAAGTATATGTAGGAAATAACTGTGTCATCAAGAATTCGATTATTCTGAATGACGTATATCTGGGTGATAATACCCATATCGAGAACTGCATCGTAGAAAGCCGGGATACCATCCGGGCAAATTCTTACTACTGCGGAGAAGACGAAATAATAGTTGTCGTGGAAAAGAACGAGCGCTATGCGCTGTAATAAAAGAGCAGCTGTCTGGTGGTTCGCGGGAAAATAAAAATCAGCGGCTATATCTGTTCAGAAAGAGAACGACATATGAAAGGGGCATGTGCTATGGAGATTACAGACGTAAGAGTGCGCAAAGTGACAAAAGAAGGAAAGATGAAAGCAGTTGTTTCCATAACAATTGATGATGAATTTGTTGTACATGATATTAAGGTGATCGAGGGAGAGAAAGGACTGTTTATCGCTATGCCGAGCCGTAAGGCTTCCGATGGAGAGTATCGCGATATTGCACATCCGATCAATTCCAACACAAGAGAAAAGATCCAGAACCTGATTTTGGAGAAATATGAGGAAGTAATGGCAGAAGATGCCGTTGCAGATAATGCGTAACCGGGTTGTCATATATATGGGGTGACGCAAAAACGAGATAAAATACGCTTTGCGAATTTTACTCGTTATCGCGGCAGTCGCCAAGGTTTCATGCAAGCATGAACTTTGGCTCGTTGCTCGCGTAAATAAAAGCGGTGGCTGGGGGGCCACCGCTTTTTGAATGGAAAAAAGCACATTCTTTTGTTGTTTACAAAATGACAGAGTGTTGCTATAGTGGAGCGTAGAAAAACATCCGTGAGAGAACGGAGAGAAGAGAAAGAAAAAAGAGGAGACAGGTGTGTGATGAGAGTGGAACTGCCGGAAAGCTTTGAAAAGAGAATGAAAGAGATGCTGGGGGATGAATACGAAGCGTATATCGAAAGTTATGACAATCCCAGACAGTACGGACTCCGGATCAATCCGATGAAGATCACGGAAGAGGAACTGGCGGAAGGCTCCGGATTTTCACTGGGGCCGATTCCCTGGACGAAGACCGGGTATTTTTATAAAGAAGAAAATCAGCCGGCGAGACATCCGTATTACAGCGCCGGTCTTTATTATCTGCAGGAACCAAGTGCGATGACTCCGGCGGCGAAATTTCCGGTAAAACCGGGGGAACGGGTTCTGGATTTGTGTGCGGCACCGGGAGGAAAAGCAACTGCTCTCGGCGCAGCACTTCAGGGAAAAGGTGTGCTGGTGGCAAATGATATCAGCAATTCCCGGGCAAAAGCACTGTTAAAGAATCTGGAAGTATTTGGCATATCCAATGCCTTTGTGACCAACGAAGTACCGCAGAACCTGGCGGATCGGTTCGAAGGATTCTTTGATAAGGTACTGATCGATGCGCCGTGTTCCGGAGAAGGGATGTTCCGCAAAGATCCCGCAGTGATCAAAACCTGGGATGAGGAACGACCGGAATATTTTGCAAAACTGCAGAAAGATATCCTGAAAAACGGGGTGCGGATGCTGCGTCCGGGTGGCAAACTGCTGTATTCCACCTGTACCTTTGCACCGGTGGAAAATGAGGGAAGTATTTCCTGGATCCTGAATGAGTGCCCGGAGATGGAACTGCTTCCAATCGAGGGATACGAGGGATTTTCCGAGGGCAATCCCGCGTGGGGGGACGGAAGAGAGGAACTGCGCCGCTGTGTGCGGATCTGGCCGCATAAGATGAAAGGGGAAGGACATTTTCTGGCACTGATGAAAAAGTCAGAGGATGCGCCTGAGACAAGGATCAAACTGGAAGCGCCGACACAGATGGATAAGAAAAATAAAACAGTTATGGAAGAATTTTTCAAAGACTGCCAGTGGAAACCGGACTGGGAGCGGGTACAGATCAAAGGTGAAAAAGTCTATCTGGTGCCGGAGCTGCCGGCGAAGTTGAACGGGATTCATTTCTTAAGAAACGGACTGTACATGGGAGATCTGAAGAAAAACCGTTTTGAGCCGTCCCAGCAGCTGGCGATGACGCTGAAGGCTTCTGATTATGCGGGAAGTGTCTCCCTGTCACCGGAGGATGAGCGGATCGGGAGGTATCTGCGCGGAGAAACATTGCTTCTAGAACCGGGGGAGGCGACCAGAGAGAAAGGCTGGATCCTGGTCTGTGTGGATCAGTATGCCCTTGGATGGGGAAAACTGGTCAATGGAGTTTTGAAGAATAAATACTGGAGTGGCTGGCGGTTAAAAGGTTGACATAAGTACGGGAAAATTCCGGAATTTTTCGTGGCTTTGCGGTAAAAATTGTCAAATTTCTATCAAATATTACATAATTATTACGAGATATTAAAAAACTACTTCACAATGCTACAAAATCATGTTATAATGACTCTTGCCTGAGAAAGTGAGAGGAATTAATATGAGAAGAAAAAGAATCACAAGCCTGGTACTTTCCGTATGTCTTATTGTGGGAAGTGCGGTACAGGGTGGAGCTGCTACGACGCAGGAGAAGATATCCAATGCGAAAGCACAGCAGCAGGCGAATCAGTCTTCCCTGCAACAGACCCAGGAAAAGATTCAGGAACTGGAATCAAAAAAAGGTGAATCAGAAACTTATCTTGCAGATCTGAATACACAGTTGAACGATCTTCGCAGCAGTCTGGAAAAACTGCAGAATGATTACGATGCGAAGCAGGAAGAACTGACACAGCTGCAAAGTGACCTTGAAGATGCGAAAGCGGACGAAGCACAGCAGTATGAAGCGATGAAACTCCGTATCCGCTATATGTATGAAAACTCAGCCAGCAATTATATGAACCTGCTGTTCGAGTCCGGAAGTATTTCGGATTTCTTAAACCAGGCTGAGAACATTTCCCAGATGTCAAAGTATGACAGAGACATGCTGGATACATACAAAGAAACAAAAGAAGCCATCCAGACCAAAGAGGAACAGGTGGCACAGGAAAAAGAAGATATTATGGCTCTTCAGCAGGAGAGCGCGGACAAGCAGGCAGCAGTAGAAGAACTGGTGGAGGCAACTTACCAGCAGATCCGTGAATATCAGGAAGATATTCAGAGTCAGCAGACAGAAGAAAATGATCTGTTGACCAAGATCAGCAGTCAGGAAGATGCCATCAACGACCTTCTTCGTCAGGCAAAAGAGGAAGAAGCAGCGGCCAGATTAGCAGCACAGCAGGCGGCACAGGCAGCAGCTGAGAAAGCAGCACAGGAAGCGGCAGCAAAAGAAGCTGCAGACAAGAAAGCAGCGCAGCAGGCAGCGTCAGCGACACAGAAAAAAGCAAGCAGCAGTACAACGACAACTACAGCGACAACAACAAACAATACCACTGCTGATACAACAACTTCAACATCTACAACAACAGAGAGTTCCAGCGATACCATCGATACGTCAAAGGGTAAATACCTGGGAAAATTCAAACTGACAGCATATTGCAGTTGTAAAATCTGTTGTGGAAAATGGTCCGGCGGCGGTACAGCCAGCGGAACCACTCCGACACCGGGACGTACCATTGCAATGGCAGGAGTTCCATTCGGAACCAAACTTTCCATCAATGGTCAGATCTATACCGTAGAAGACAGAGGAACTGCATACGGACATGTGGATATCTTCATGGGAAGCCACAGCGAAGCACTGGGCTTTGGTATGAAATATGCGGATGTGTATCAGGTAAACTAATAGAAGAATGAGAACAGAGAGTGCAGAATACGGGAGACGTGTTTGCACTCTCTTTTTTTACTTACCGAAAATTGCTGTCCTGTAAATGAAAAAAAGAGGCGCGAGAATGTGCCAGGACACATGCTTTGTCCTAAAATATGTTTTACCAGTGGAAAACTGGTAATTACTGCGGTAATCACAGAATAGCATAGGCCGCGTGTCATGATACATCCGGTCATAATTCGGCCTCTGGCTGCATAGAATGCAGGTAACTATTCAGTAGTCACTGTGAAGGTACTGAACAGTTACGAATGCAGATGGTTTCGTAACAGCGAAACAAAGGAGGGGAAAAGATGGACGCTACGATTCTGGTAAACCGTATACATCGCTTACCGAGAAATGCGATACCGCAAACTTTAGTTGAGCCGGAAATCATCTTTGATGCACCTGTCGGGGACAGGAAAAGATTGCTTGCAGTCAATGCAGCAAAGGCTGTGGAGGAGCTTTTTGCGAGAGGGAAAGAGGAAGGAATATATCTGTGTGGGGTGTCAGGCTACCGAAGTTACGAAAGACAGGAAGAACTCTACCGGAAGAAATTACGTGAGCAGCCCCAAGGGAGTGAAACTCCGGTGCAGTGGGTAGCACCGCCGGGAGCCAGTGAACATCAGACAGGTTTGGCACTGGATGTCTCCTGTCAGGCGGTTGATTACAAGTTGGATGAACGTTTCGGAGAAACCCGGGAAGGCCTGTGGCTGAAACGGTATGCGCCATTATTTGGCTTTATCCTGCGTTATTCGAAAGGAAAAGAGCATATTACCGGGTATGGGTGGGAACCCTGGCATATCCGGTATGTAACCAGGTCATTGGCGTTGTATCTGACACTTACGGGACTGACACTGGAAGAGTATTATGAGCAGAAGTAACTATTCAGAAGGTAGTATCCCGCGAGGTGTTTTGGCATGTTTTTGCCAAAATCCCGAGACATACAAGGCAAAATGCCATCACCGAAGGTGATTTGGAATGCATTTTGACTCGTAACTGTGAGGGTACTGAACAGTTACGAGCAGAAATAAAATGAGGCGGCATGCCGGCAAAAAAAGAAGCCGGAGCCGCCTCGTTTTTGTGCAGATATCATTGCTGGATATAAAACAAGAGCGAAAAGTCCAACAAATGATAACGACAGAAACGGAATCGTCTTCAGTTATCCATGGTAAGAGTCAGATACCGGGCTACCATCTCAGCCACTTTCTTTTCCGGATCTCCGATCGGATCCGTACGCCGCATGCCGAGAAAACACACAGCACCGATGGGATCCCCGTCGCGTGTTACCGGAACCAGTATCTGCTCCGTGTGTGTGTCCTCCTCTGTCACCGGATAATAGACGCTGTTCTCCGGGATAAAATCCCGGTCAAAGAGCCGCTTCTCCATTTCTTTACTCAGCTGCTTCCCCTGATACTTCTTACTCTCCGGCCCGGAAGCCGCAATCACCTGATCCTGATCGCAGATACAAAACAGCTTTCCGCATGTCTTCGCCGCCGCCTCAGCCAGCTGATGCACACTGGTCGAAATCTCCCCGATCGGCGAATATTTTTTCAAAATAATCTCCCCGTTCCGATCTGTAAAAATCTCCAGAGGCTCCGATTCCCGTATCTTCAACGTCCGCCGTATCTCCTTCGGAATCACCACCCGCCCGAGCTCATCGATTCTTCTTACAATTCCTGTAGCTTTCATAAACTTTCTCCTCGTAAATATGATGTGATAAAACTGGTTTCAGATGAAATTAAAGTTCTGGTATTAGTATCGGCGGATTTCTGGAAATTATGAGTTGGAATGGTGGGTTTTGGGAAACGTGGTTCGAAAACAGAAAATTTTTGGCTTTTTAAAACCGGGAGACGGGTGGAAACGTCTAATAAGGGTTGGTGGGAGGATAGTATAGTAAGAGTTATACGAAGAAATGGAGGTTACGGGCTATAGTTAGGTATAATTCCCGGGTGGTAATAAAGTGGGGGATATGGTATAATTTATCGGATAGAGTAATGCTAATTAGTTAATTTTAATCTATGAATGAGTAAATCCCAAATATTGCACAAAATAAAGACACCCTCTATTGAATGATGTATAATTGTAATAACGACAAAACAATCTTACACATACAACAAGGGGATGCCTGTTGCAAACAGTATACATCATTCTAATCATATTTATAATTACTTTAAATCTTTAAAACTCGGATTAATTTTATCCGATGTGTACCACAACCATTTAATGACTATCATGGTCTCGATTTTCTTGTGTGGTTATCGAGGAAAAACCATTGATTTCGCTGAAGTCAGCTGTCAGCACAGAACTACAACCGCTTCGCATACAAAGCCCTCGTCACAGGCATTGCATCCTATTGAAGCGGCGTATTTCCATCAGTCTCATTTAAAGGGCTGTCAGGATTATGGGCATCAGGTCGTTTCTGTCATGTTATCCTGTAACGGCATCATCTTGAACTATGCAGTTATCCTGTACGACAGATCAAAATCAAAAATCCGAATTGTACAGGAGATTGCGGAAGAACTTCCTGTGGCACCTGTGATCTCTTACTTTCTTTGTGACAGTTGGTACACTTCTGCAAAAGTCATGGACAGTTTTATACGAAAAGGATTTTACACCATTGGTGCCTTAAAAACCAACAGGATTATCTATCCATGTGGAATTCGCCGGAAAGTCAGCGGATTTGTCCTTCATTTAAAGAAAACGGATTCTGACGTCAGCCTTGTGACCGTTGGCGGTCGTGAATTCTACGTGTATCGGTATGAAGGAAAACTCGCCCTGGATAAATATCAAATCCGCTCCCGGATGGGAATTCAGCGTTACTGGCTGATTATGTCATTGGCTCATTATATGTGTTGTATGCATTCTGGAAAATACTGTACTTTTGAAGAAGGATACCGCTATTTCCAGGAACAAATAAAAACAGAACAGTTGATGAATCTTCATTCTTTCATTAAAAGTGGAGCATCACTTGAAGCTGTTTTAGAAATGGTAGGGTAATTTTGTGCAAATTTCAGTATTTGCTCATTTATAGTTGGTAAGAAATAAAAGAGAGTTTGTTGCTTAAAAAATAATTTGAGTTGTAAAGAAGCAACAAATTCTCTTTTTATTTTCTGTTCTTTTAGCTGTATTTATTGTGATTTCAATTGCTCAGTTATAGATATTATTTTATCAAATGAAAAATGTAAAAAAAATTATATATGCAAAGTGTATAGGGTAAAAGAATTTATATGAGTAAAAATATACAAGTGATATAATTTTATTCATCAAAGGAAACATGGTGGTGTCAAACAGAATACGAAAAAATCGTTCCCCTTTCCATTGGGTTGACCGATTGTATTTTGCTTACGGAAGCCCTATCAAGGCTGAATTTAACGGGCTTTTAGCCCGGCCTTGACTGGTCTTCCGACGCAAAATTTTGGTCACCCAAGCCAAAGAAAGGGGAGGTAAAGGTTCTACAGCCTTGGAACCCTTGATTTTACTGGATTTGGGGCGATTTTGGGGCGATTTACTTGACACTACCGAAAACATTAAGGAGGACGAAAGTATGAAGAAAAAAATTTTGGCAGTGACATTGTGTTTGGCAATGGCTTCAACGTTTGTTGTTGGATGCGGACAGAAAAACGAGACAGATTCAGGAAAGAGTGAAGAAAAATCTTCAGGTAAGGTAGAAATTGAATTTGTGCAAGTAAAACGTGAAGCAGCAGAAAGCTATACCAAAGTAATTGAAGCATTTGAGAAAGAAAACCCAGATATTGTCATTAAACAGAATGTGGTTCCAGATGCTCAGGAAGTTTTGATGACAAGAGCTAGCAGTGATAGTCTTCCAGATATGATGAATCATTGGCCAACAGATGCACAATTTGTGCAGTTTGAGGATGAAGGATTGCTGTTGGATTTATCAGAAAAGGATTATATGAAAAATATAGATAGCAAGTATCTGGATGCTGTAAAAGCAAAAGACGGAAAAAATTACATAGCTCCATACAATGTCAATTTTATGGGAGTTTATTACAATAAAGATAAGTTTGAAGAGGCTGGCTATACTATGCCTACCAAATGGGATGAATTAATTGCTCTTGCTGAAGAAATTAAGGCGAAAGGAGAAACACCATTTATTTTACCAAATAAGGACTCTTGGACGGTTTCTAATTTGTGGTCTAATATTGAAGCAAGAGATTTAGGAAGCCATGAAGACGAATTTGAAAAGATGAAAGCAGGAGAAGAGTCTTTTGAGACAATTCCAGAATATAAAAGCGGTGTAGAAAAAATGATTCAATTGTTGGATTATGCTAATGAAGATTCACTTGCACTTGGTTATGACCAGGCGATTAATGACTTTGCAAACGGAGAAGGCTGGATGTTTCTTCAAGGAAGTTGGACATTACCATCATTTTTGAGTGCAAATCCAGATTTTAATGTAGAATTTACTATTCTTCCGAATGATAATGGAAAACCGATTGCAACACAGGCTGTAGATACAGGTTTTTGTGTAAATGCAAAGGTAGCAGATGAACCGGAAAAAATGGAAGCCATTGATAAATTTTTATCTTTTGCACTTTCTGCAGAAGGGGCTCAGATTTATACAGATAATGACAAGAGCCCATCTTGTGTAACAGGAGTAAAAGCGGAAGTTCCTCAGTTCCAGCCATTTTTTGACTATGTAGAAGCAAATGGATTTGAAGCAGATGGAGCATATCCTCCAACAGGATTTGAAGATACAAAAAGAGGAAAAATCCAGAATGTATTATTGGATAAGGATGTAGATGCATTCTTAAAAGAAATGACAAATGACTGGAATCAAGCAGTAGAAGATTCTAAGTGATTGTTAAGAAGGTGTTGTGAATGAAGAGGATAAGTAAAACTGAAATAAAAGAAATGCGCTCACAATCAAAGAAGAATCGTATTATGTTTGCTTTTACATTGCCAACTGTAATTTTATATACAATATTCTTTTTAGTAACAATGTTAATTGGAGTGTATTATAGCTTTACAGATTGGAATGGTATTTCTAAAGATTATACGTTTGTTGGCCTGAAGAATTATGTAAAAGTATTGACTGACGAAAGATTTAGGGAAGCCCTATGGTTTAATATAGGGTATACGATAGCATTAGTGGTACTTCTTATAGTCATTCCTCTTACGATAGCATTGGCGTTAAACAGAATTAGGAGATTATCTACTCTTTTTCGCTCTATTTATTTTATTCCAGCAGTCATAAGCATGGTCACTGTTGGATTGATTTGGAATGAGTTATTTTATAGAGCAGTTCCAGTTATAGGCGAAATGTTGAATATAGAGGCGTTGTCTACAAGCCCTCTTGGAAATCCTAAACTGGCGGCTATTGCTATTATGGTGGTAAATATTTGGCAGGGCTGTGCGATTCCTACAGTGCTTTTTATAGCAGGATTGCAGAGTGTACCGAAGGATCTTTTGGAAGCAGCAACGATTGATGGAGCTGGAAATTGGGCAAGATTTTGGAATGTGATTATACCGTACTTAATTCCAGTATTAAATATGGTAATTATCACACAAGCAAAAGCCGGCTTGACGGTATTTGACTATATTAAAGTTATGACTAATGGAGGGCCTGCACAGTCAACAGAGGCAGTAGGGTTATTGATATATCGCCATGCGATCAATGAAGGAAAATTTAGCACTTCAGTGGCGGAATCTATGATTTTATTTGTAATCGTGGGGGTTGTATCGGCATTTTCACTGAGATTGACAAGTAATAAACAGGTAGGTGAGTAAGATGAAAAGAAGTAAAAGCAGCAGAATATTAAAGATATTGTCCTATGTTTTATTGATTACAGGAATGATAGTTATTCTCTATCCTTTTTATCTTACTATCATTACCGCTTTAAAGACACCACAGGAATCTTCTCAAAGCTTTTTTTCCTTTCCGCAGAGTTTTTATTTAGGAAATTTTGTAAATGTTCTTCAAAAAGCAAATTATTTTGTGTTTTTTAGGAATTCAGCAGTGGTGACCTTGGTATCTGTATTTCTTATTATGGTTTTGATTCCAATGTGTTCTTATGCAATAGCACGAAATATGGAAAAAAGGTATTATAAGACTATGTATTTTTATCTTTTGGCTGGTATTTTTGTACCATTTCAAGTTATTATGGTACCATTAGTAAAATATCTTGCAAAATTAAAATTATGTAATATACCTGGCTTGATCATTATGTGTGTTACATTGGCATCTTCTCAAGGGGTATTTTTACTTGTGAATTATATCAGGTCTGTACCTAGAGATTTGGAAGAAGCTGCTTATATTGATGGATGTGGTACGGTAAAGGCTTATGTGAAAATAGTGCTTCCTATGATTAAACCCATTCTAGCAACTATTTTTGTGTTAAATGCACTATGGGTATGGAATGATTTTCAAATGCCTTTATTAATATTAAATCAGTCACAGGATATGTGGACATTGCCATTATTTCAATATAATTTTAAATCACAATATTCGTTTGATTATAACTTAGCATTTGCTTCTTACCTTATTGCTATGATTCCAGTGTTGATAGCATATGCTTGTGCACAGAAGCATATTGTTTCGGGTTTGACACAAGGAGCTGTAAAGTCTTAATATTTAGGAAGGGATGTCAGAAATTACTGACACCCTTCCTGTTTTTGCTTTACAAAGAAGATAAAAAATTGATAGAAAGGTAGTAACAAATGAAAAAGCGTTCTTTTAGAAGCACTTTTGTAAGTGTGATTTTGGTGATAACCGTTGCAATTTCTATAGTAAATCTTGCTGTGTATGGAATTAATATAAAAAAAATTAGACAAGCTGAAGTTTTGAAAATGAAGACCGCTGGGGAGCGGATAGACGATATGATTACTATATCTTTAAATAATATAAAAGGACTAAAACAAATTTGTTGTACGGATAACTATGCTAGAAATATTTTGCTGAAAAATAATGAAAAAAATGATATCGGTACAAAATTCGAAAATCAGAATTACATGGACAATGCATTAAAACATATTGCTTCTATGGACACACTTATTTTGAGAGCTACCATAGTAAATAAATATGGAAACATTTATTGTACGGATACATCTATACCAGAAGAATATGTCAAAACCATTAGAAACATGACAAAAGAGTGGATGCTGTTTGAAGGAAAAGAGGATGAATATTATTATGGGGGCTTACAGGGGGATAACGCGAATATTTTAACTTTTTTATATCCTTTATACACGTATGGAAATATGCCTATTGCTCTTTTAGCAGTTGATATTGACTATAAAACATTTCAAAGTATTTTAGAAAATGGTTTTTATGAAAATAGCGGTGAGTGTTTTATTTTGGCGGAGGAACAGGAACTGTTTCATATCGGAGAAGATTTATATCAGAAAGAAGAAAAAGGATATATTTTTGATAAAAGTCAAAAAATGATAAAAGAAAATCTAATAGTAGATACATTTCAGAGTAAAGGAAAAAATTTTTATATAAGTTCCAGACAGAACATGCTTTCCGGATGGAAAATTATTCAAGTAATACCAGAAGAAAGGATGTTTGAAGAGGTTGATCAAAAGATAAAGTGGAATAGTATATTTCTCTCAGGAGCATTGATATTAGTGGTTTCTTTTTCTATATATTATACAAAAAAAATTATTGAACCATTAGAAGAATTTTGTAAAAAAATAAGCCATACTAAAGGAGATCAACTTCAAATTATAAATTTAGAACATATGAAATTAACAAGAGAAATTGCCAATGTGATAGAAAACTACAATGAAATGGCAAATAAAATGAATGAATATCTGGTAAGAGAAATTATTTATGATAAAAATCAAAGAAAAATTCAGTCTAAAATGCTGCGATATCAAATTAATCCGCACTTTTTATATAATACATTAAATTTAATTGCTTCTATGGGGGAACTTAGCGATTTTCCAGAGATTGTGGAAATCACAAAAAATCTTTCTTGTATTATGCAATACAATGTAAAAGGTAGTCGTTTTGTTTCCTTAAAGACGGAAGTGGAAATGGTAAAGGCATATCTAGAAATTCAGAGAATACGTTTTCATGATTGTTTTAGCGTAGAATATGAGATAGAAAGACAGATTGAGCAAGTAAGAATTATGAAATTTATTTTACAGCCTATTGTTGAGAATATTTTTGAACATGGATTTACGATGGATGAAAATGACAATAAAATTTGGATTAAGGCGTTCAAATGTGAAAATGATATTGTAATACTCGTAAAAGATAATGGCTGTGGGATTGATAGTGAAAAAAGAGAAGAATTAAATAGAATTCTTTGCGAGAGAACAAGAAGAATTTCTTATATTGATGAGGAAGAAAAAAGCATTGGAATAAATAATGTAAATACTAGAATTAAAAATTACTATGGAGAAAAATATGGAGTGAAAGTTAATAAGGCAGATAAAGGAACGGAGATACAACTATTACTTGGAATTGAAAATCTGGAAGAGGAGAATAAAGATAAATGAAAAAAATATTAGTAGTAGAAGATGAGTATTATGCAAGAAAAAGTATTGTCAAAATCTTACAAGAAAGCGATTTGGACATTCAGGTTTGTGGAGAAGCAGTAAATGGAATGAAGGCCATAGAATTACTAGAAGAATATAAAGATATTGCATTGGTTATAACAGATATACAAATGAAAAAAATGGGAGGATTGGAACTGGCCTCATATTTACATAAACATAGACCTGAAATAGATATTCTTATTCTGACTGCCTTTGTAAATTTTGATTATGCAAGAGAGGCACTTCGCTATAATGTAAAAGATTATATCGTAAAACCAATTTATAAAGAAAATCTTTTGCCACCAGTAAAAAAGGTTTTAGAGAAACAGGAAGAGAAGAGTCGAAATCAAGAAAAAATTAAGAATTATTATCAATGGGAGGCAGCCAAAAATTATTTCCCTGTGAAGACAATCGTGGCTCACGAAGAATTGTATAAAGAATTTTTTAGTTATAATGCAATACATCAAGAAGAAAAATTCTGTATAGTTGTGATGCAAGAAGAAGAACTGGTGACAGATGTAGAATTAGTGAATAGAATCATTCAGGAAAAATATAGAGGGTTCATAAAGGATTTCTTTTTTTCTAAAATTAATGAGGAATATGTAATGCTTTTGAGTGGAATAGAATGTATGGATAATGAACTGATTGTTCAGGAGAAAGTAGAAAGTATGTTATCGTATTTTTGTACATGTAAACATATGAATATCACTATGGGTGTAGGACTAGTATATTCATCTAAAGAGAAGATATATCAGTCTTATAATGAGGCGTTATATGCTTTAAATCAGAGATTGATACAAGGATGGAATAGAGCATATTTTTATAAAAATATGGACGGATATAAAGCAAGAATTGGAAAAGAAGCAGAAATTAAGCTAGAATCTATAGTAAGAACTAGAAAAGAAAAAGAAATTAATCAAGTAATTCACAGTATTTTAGAGGATATAATCATTAAAGAAGAAAGTGCACAGAAACTGTACATGGCAGTTGTAGAAATATTGAAAATTCTAGGGAATTATTATGCAGAATTATATCAAAATGAGGATATTGAAGAATTAAAAGATATAAAAGTTATGTTTTCCAGACGTTATGATTTGTACAAATTTAAACATATTGAGGAGCTGGAAAACTATCTGAAAGAAATGGTAATAGTGATATGTAGCGGAAAAGAAAATACAAAGAAAAAAAGTAAAATTGTTGAAGAAATTGTTCATTATGTAGAAGATAATTATTATAAAAATATTTCTTTAAGAGAGTTAGCTGAAAATAAATATTTTGTGAATTATTCTTATTGTAGTAGATTATTTAGCCAAGAAACAGGAATGAATTTTTCGAAATATTTAATTCAATATCGTTTAAAAAAGGCAAAAACATTGTTAGAAAATAAAGATATGAAGATTAGTTTTATAGCATTTGAAGTGGGATATAATGACGTTTCTCATTTTATTCAATCATTCAAAAAAAGTTATGGATTAACGCCAGAAGAGTATCGAGCGAGGAAAAAAATCGAGTAAAAATAAGGAAAAAAAGTTATATTTTGCAAGTAAAAATATTCATAAAGTTGCGTCCTTTATTATGCTAAAATCAAACTCAAGAAAGTCAAGAAAGTCAAGAAAGGTAATTAGGAGGTAACATATGGGTAAAAAAGTAGAAGTAAGCTATAATCCACAGTTGGGGTATTTACAAACAATATTCCATCACAATTTTGATTTTTTAACAGGTATAAAAAGTTATACAGAGAGAACAGATGGAGTAGAATTTGTAGTAGATACTTACAAAGAGAACACAGTAAAAGTGTTCATTCAATGTGTTGGGGAAACCGCATTTCGTTTTCGTATGTATACGCCTGGAAATGAGCATCCTTTTGATAATAGTATATATCAGTTAGAAGGACAGAATGGTGTAAATATAACGGAAAACGAAGAATTTATTTCTATATCTAAAGGGAAGATAGAAGCTAGGGTTAGGAAATATCCGTGGGAAGTTAGCTATTATCTTGATGGAAAGTTAAAAACAAAAGAGCAGATTAAAGATTCCAATGTGGATAATATGTGTAAAAATTTGCCTGTAGGATTCACTTATGATGAAAATAAAGAGATTATTGGCGTTAATGAAACAATGTATTTATATGCAGATGAAGAATTCTACGGTTTCGGAGAAAAATTTACGGATTTTGGTAAGAGAGGACAGACTATTAATTGTTGGCAAACGGATGCTCTAAGCACGAATACGGAAAAATCTTATAAAAATCATCCTTTCTTCATGAGTAGTAGGGGATATGCTATTCTGTTAAATACTTATACAAGGTCGAAATTTGAGATGGGTAGTTTTTCAAATGTGGCATATAACATGAGCGTAGAAGATAAAGTCTTAGACTATGTCATTTGGATGGGAAATGATTATAAGGCACTCTTAAAGTCTTATATAAATCAAACTGGAAAAATTCCTATGATTCCCAAGTGGGCTCTGGGACTTTGGATGTCAAAATGTTCATATCAAACTCAAGATGAAATTTATGAAGTAGTAAAGATTTCTAAAGAAAGGGATATTAAGATTGATGTAATACATATCGATGGATGGCAGAAAGAAGGTGACGCAGGCGCTTGGGTCTGGGACTATGAAAGATTTCCTAATCCAGAAGAAATGATTTACAAGTTAAAAAAGGAGGGAATCCACCTTTGTCTTTGGATTTTCCCCTATATTGATGAGAATTCAAAATATTTTAAAGAAGCAGAAGAAAAGGGATTTTTGGTAAAAAATACAAAAGGTGTTACAAGCAGATTTTATTCTACGGCAACAAGTACCTCAAAGGTAGGATGCTTTGACTTTACAAACCCACATTTTATAGAGTGGTACAAGCCTAAAGTAAGGTCAGTTGTTAGTATGGGCATTGGAGCAGTAAAAACTGATTTTTCAGAAGCTGTTCCAGAAGATGCGGTTTATTTTGATGGTTCTACAGGAATTCAGGGACATAATAAACTAACATTTTTATATGCCAAAACAATTTATGATATTATGGCAGAGGTGAAAATCCCTTTAGGAGAACTTCCAATGCTTTGGGGAAGAAGTGGATATGCAGGCTCTCATACTATTCCAGCAGCGTGGGCAGGAGATTCATCTACCCATTTAAATAATCATGCATGTATTCTTAGAGGAGGCTTAAGTGCTTCTATGAGTGGAATTCCTTTTTGGGGATTTGATATGGGGGGATTCTATAATACAGATCATGAAGGGTATGAATGTGTTCCTACAGATGAGGAGTATATTAGAAGTTGTCAGTTTGGATTTTTTAATTCACTTAGCCGGTGTCATGGGAAAACACCAAGAGAACCCTGGAATTTTGGAGAAAAAGCAGAAAAGATTTTTAAGAAATTTAATGATATAAGACATTTATTATTACCGTATCTGTACAGTACAACTTATAAAACACACCTCTCAGATATTCCTGTAATTAGGCCAGTAGTAATGGAATATCCAGAGGATAGAAGTGCCCGTAATGTAGAGTTGGAATATTTTCTAGGAGATTCTCTTTTGGTTGTACCAGTATTTGATCAGGAGGATGAAATAGATGTATATTTGCCAAATGGACAATGGATTGATTTGTTTACGCATGAAAGAATAAAAGGCGGTAGATGGGTTAAGAGAAAAATTGAACTAGATAAGATTCCAGTGTTTATTCGTCAAAATAAAATGATTCCAATGTTAACCAAGATTCCAGAGAATATTGAAGAAAAGTACGAAAATTTAGATGTCATATTATTTTGTGAAGATGAAATTAGAGACACGTATATTGATGATGGTAACGTACAGAATTTGAAAGCAAAGATAGAAGAGGGAACCTTGTTTATAAACACGGATATGGATGCCAGCTATTTTACTGTATACGCAGAAAAATGTTTGGACAACGCTGTGGTAAATGGACAGAACTGGGAAATCAAAAAGGAAAAAGAAGGATACTATAAGGTTGCTTTAGAAAAATAAAAAGGAGTTAAGACAAAATTTGAATAAAGAAAGAACCATTTTATATCTGTTCAGCATAAATGCAATTATTTATATTGCCAGCGGTTTTTATACACCTTTTTTATCTGCTTATTATGCACAGAAAGGAATTGATGCTGAGAAGATAGGAATTCTTTTGATGATTGGTCCGTGTGTTGTTTTGTTAATACAGAGGTTTTGGGCAAAAATTAGTGATAGGACGGGCAAAAGAAAAGAGGTTCTTCTGGTTGCAATAGTGGGAAGTGGATTTAGCATGCTTTTATACTATCTGGGAAATAGTTTTCTTTGTATGTTTTTTGCAACGGTTGTGGTAACTTCCTTTACCACAGCCGTAATTCCCTTAAGTGACGCAATTTTGATTGCTCGCTCCTTAAAAGAAGGATATTCCTATTCAATTATTCGTCTTGGAGGAACTCTAGGATATGCTGTTATGACAATTTGTGCAGGAATGTACTTAAAGACAAGACCACAGATGCAATTTGTATTTGCATTTTTCGCCTATATGATTTTGTTTTGTTTTTGTATAGGATTAAAAGAGGAAAGAAATGGGCAGATAGTAATAAATGAAGTTGTTCAAGAAAATGAGCAAAACAGGATATTTAAAAATCGAGATGTGTATATAGTTTTGGGGTTAGCGTTTATAAGTCAGATGGGCTTGAGCTTTTATACGGGTTTTATTGGGCCGTATATTCTTGAAAAAGGTTACACACAGTCAACCATTGGGGTTATAAATAGCATTTCAGCATTAAGCGAAGTTCCAGTGTTATTTTATATAAACAGAATGCTTAAAAAGTATGGAACAATAAAGATTTTATTTTTATCTTGTTTTCTTATGGGAATTAGAATTCTTCTTCCAATAAGAAGTGGAATTATTGGAATAGTTTTGGCTCAACTGTTACAAGGAGTTACATATATGACTATGTATTATAGTTGTGCGGTATATATTAGTACTTGTGTGTATGAAAAATATCAAACAAAAGGACAAAGTGTACTAAATGTTGTACAGCTTGGATTAGGAGCCATTGTTGGAAATTTAGTAGGAGGAAAGTTAATTCACCTACTAGGATATGAAAAAGGGTATTTACTTATGGCAGGAATTATTACTTTAATGACGATATGTGCTTTGATTGTATATTTCTGGAAAAATCGAGAGCAAAGAAATGGAGGGGATGTGTGTGAAATTTGATGTGATCGGATTGGATAGCCCTTGCGTAGATCTTGCAGTAAATGTTAGGTGCTTTCCAAAACCTAATGGAGCAGAGAGGATACAGAATTTGAGTTGGCAAGGAGGAGGAAAAGTAGCTTCCGGTATGGTAGCAGCGGCAAGATTGGGGCTTTGCTGTGGAATAATGGGAAATGTTGGAGATGATAAATATGGAACTTTTTGTCTCAGAGATTTTCAAGACCATGGAATTGATACAGAACAAATGTGTGTGAGAAAAAATAGAACAACTAATTTTGATATTGTAATTAGTGACGAAGGTTCTATGGGACGAAGTTTTGTTTTTTATCCAGGAAGCGCAGAATGTATGACAGAGGAAGAATTGAATATAGAATATATTTCAAATTCTAGTTATTTTTATATGGCCAACTTAGATTCGGTGACGAAAAAAGCAGCTCAAATGGCAAAACAAAAAGGAAGCAAAATTTTTATGGATGCTGACTCTTATACAGATGAATTGTTGGATGCTATTTCTTGGATAGATATATTTATTGGCTCAGAATTTGTTTACGAAAAGATGTTAGAAGTTGGAAAAAGCGTAAAAGAAAATTGCGAATATTTATATAATAAGGGACCAGAAATTGTGATTTTTACATTCGGAGAAAAGGGCTGTGCGGGGATCAGCAAAGAAGGATTTTTTGAAATTCCTGCTTTTGATGTAGATGTAAAGGATACGGTGGGAGCAGGGGATGTTTTTCATGGTGCTTTTTTAGCAGCAATAGTTAAAGGCCTGTCTCCTAAAGATGCTGCAAGATTCGCAAGTGGAGTATCTGCCATCAAATGTACCAGAATTGGAGGGAGAGCAGGAATTCCTAATTGGGAAGTAACAGATAACTTTTTAGAAACAGGCGAGATTGATTACAGAGAAATTGATGAAAGAGTAAAAAAGTATGGCAGGGGGCTAGAGTATGTATAGGGAAACTTTAACTTTGGGTGTAGTACCAAATAAAAGAAGCTTTTTGAGTATGGTGGAAGCAAAACGTCAGAAGGATTGTTTTATGGAAGAAATTCGGAAGATTAAAGCTTCTATAGTAGAAATCGTGGATATAGATGATATATGCGAGAATGGAATTGTTTGCGAAATGGACAAAGTAAACGCAATTGTGGATAAAATGAAAAATAGAAAAATTGATGCATTATTTTTCCCTTTCTGTGATTTTGGAGAAGAACAAGTAGTGGCAGCGATTGCTTCTAAATTTACAGTACCTATTTTGGTATGGGGACCAAGAGATGAAAGGCCGAATACTGATGAGGCTAGGGGAAGAGATACACAGTGCGGTATGTTTGCAGCTACAAAGGTTTTACAGCGCTATGGTTTGAAATACAGTTACATTTATAATTGTACTACGAAAAGTGAAGAATTTGTAAAAGGGTATGAAACATTTATTAGAACAGCAGCAGTTTTAAAATCTCTTCGTACTTTGCGAATTGCTAAAATAGGAGAACGTCCAGTGCCTTTTATGAGTGTTATGACTAACGAAGCAAATTTGATTAAGAGGTTCGGCATTACAACTGTCCCTATTTCACCAGTAGAAATTTGTAACAGAGCTAGGAAAATTCTAGAGGAGAAAGGAAAAGAATATATAAAGTATGAGGAGGAATTTGTGAGAAAATTCCCTGATGGAGAAAATTTCCAACAAATATGTGCGACAAAATTAGCAGTTCAGGAATTAATGGAAGAAAACAATTGTTCTGTGGCAGCATTTGAGTGCTGGTCTGCTTTTCCAACTTTAATGGGGTTGTGCCCTTGCGTTGTTTTGGGAGAAATGGCAGATAATGGAATGCCTCTTTCCTGTGAAACAGATATAAATGGAGCCATTACTCTGGCAATCTTAAGAGCTTGCAATTTATTTGAAGAATCAGAATTTTTAGCAGATTTGACTATTCGTCATCCTCAAAATGATAATGCAGAACTTTTATGGCATTGCGGTCCATTTCCTTATTCTTTGAAAAAAGATGGGGTAGAGGCAAAATTAGTAGATGGACAAGAACGCTTTGAATTAAAACAAGGTGATTTAACAGTTTGTAGGTTCGATGATATAGATGGAGAATATTATTTATTTGCGGGGGAAGCCAAAACTACAACAGGACCGAAGACGAATGGTACTTATGTATGGATGGAAACTGATAACTGGAAACGTTGGGAAGAAAAGTTAATGTTTGGCCCATACATACATCATTTAGGCTGTGTTTATGGTCACTACTTACCTGTTTTGAGAGAGGTATCTAGATATTTGGGAATTCATTTTGATAATGCTCATGAGCAAGGAATTTATAGTTTATAGGAGTAGGTATTATGAGAGAGATTCAGGTACAAAAATTAACAAAAGATAATTTTGGAAAATATGGGGAATTTTTAGATTTACTAGATGAGAGTGAACTGAAAAAGAAATCTATTTTTCAGGAGGGTTTTTTTGCAGATGTGGTAGCGTTAGAATTTAACCAGGGTAATCAACCTACAATTTCTGTGTGCCATGTTAAAAAACAAAGCGACAATATCATTTCTTTTCTCGAAGCACATCAATATGCATGTGAAGGACTTCTTCCACTAGATGGAGATGTGATTATTTTTGTAGGAATTATGGATAGAGATTTTAGAACCGAAAGTATAGAAGCTTTTTATGTTCCAAAGGGAACATTCGTAAAATTGAATCCGCTGATTGTTCATGGAACACAGTATCCAGTAGATAAAGAAGATGTTCATATTGTTTGTATGCTACCTGGAAGAACTTTTAAGAATGATATGTTGAGTAGAAGGTTGGAAACAGGAGAGCAGATAAGGATTACAAGGGGGTGTGAAAAATGAGATATAAAAAATTTAAAAATGCAGAGATCGAAGTATCACAGTTAGCGGTAGGGACTTGGGCAATCGGAGGTCAAAACTATGGAAAAGTGGATAAAAACGAAGCTATTTGTGCAATTCGAAGAATGATAGAAAAGGGAGTAAATCTTATTGATACAGCTCCCTGCTACGGAAATGGAACTTCAGAAAAAATTGTAGGAGAAGTTTTGAAAGAAATTCCAAGGGAACAGGTGTTAATTTCCACAAAGTTTGGCTTGATTCCGGATATCTATACACATGGATATAAAAAAGATACGAGTTATAAAAATGCTATGAGAGAAATTCAAAGTTCTTTGATGAATTTGGAAACAGACTATATAGATTTTTATTTTGTTCATTGGCCAGATGTAAATACGCCTATAGATGAAACTATGGCTGCGTTGGGGGAAATGAAGCGTAAAGGCTATATACGTTATGTTGGTGTATCTAATTTTACGGCAGAACAGATAAAAGAAGCAGAACAATATATTCAGATTGATGTACAGCAGCCATTATATTCTATGGTCGATAGAGGGTTTGAAGATTTGATGTCTTGGGGATATGATAGAGGAATTGATTCTATGACATATGGTTCTATGGGAGCGGGCATTCTTTCTGGAAAAATAAGAAGTATGCCTTCTTTTGAAAAAAATGATTTACGTTTAAACTTTTATGATGTTTATAAAGAACCCAAATTTTCAAAAATTATGGAATTGCTAAAAGTAATGGATAGTATTGCAGATGGTCATAATGTACCAGTGGGACAGGTTGCATTAAATTGGAGTACCCAGAAAGAATATGTAGGTACAGCTTTAGTAGGCGTTAGAAGTATTGAGCATGCTGATGAAAACTGTAAGACATTCGACTGGAAATTAACAGAAGAGGAAATGAAAATTTTAGATAGTAAAATTGAAGAGTGTGCATTGTAGGAGGGAAGAATATGCCTAAAGCAAAAGTAAAAGATATTTTAACATATGCAACAGAAAATAGGTTTGGTGTTGCTGCAATTAATACTTTAAATATTGAAACCGTTAAATATGTTATAGAAGCAGCAGAAAGAGAAAGAGTTCCCATAATTGTTCAGTTTTATCCCGGATTTTCAGACTACACAGATTTAAAGCATTTGGCTTTTGCAGCCTGCGATATGGCAGAAAAAGCATCTGTTCCTGTTGGAGTACATCTGGATCATTCTGTAACATATGAAATTGCAGTAGGAGGGATTCGGGATGGATTTCCTTCAGTTATGATAGATGGTTCAACGAAACCTTTCCAAGAAAATGTAGAACTAACTAAAAATGTGGTGCGTGTGGCTAAGGTGTTTGGAATTGACGTTGAAGCAGAGCTAGGACATGTTGGAAATGGAGATAGCATTGACGCAATTGATAATACGAACTATTATACTAAAGTAGAAGATGCAGTAAGATTTGTGGAACAGACGGGTTGTGATTCACTTGCTATTGCTGTTGGAAATGCTCATGGTCCGTATGTGAAAACACCGAATTTAGATTTAGAAAGAATTTATGCTATACGAAAAAAGGTAAATATTCCTTTGGTACTACATGGATGTTCTGATATTCCAGAAGAACAGTTAAAAGAAGCTGTAAATTTAGGAATGAGCAAATTTAATATTGCGACAGAGTATTTTCGTACCATGTATCAAAGTATAGAAAAGCGGATTAATAACCAGGAATTTGAGGGGAATGGAGTCAAATTAATGTATGACATTAAAGAAGAGATGATTGATTTTGTGATTCAGAAAATAAGGTTATTAAATCCAAATAAGTATTCTATGTAAACATAGAACCTAACTTAGTATTTGGAAAAGGGATGGAAATAGAGATGACAAAACAATTTAATTATGATGATTTGCCAGTTATTCAAACTAAACAAGGCAAGATTCGAGGATATCAGAGTGGGGGAACCTATATTTTTAAAGGGATTGTATATGCTCGAGCTAAGAGATTTCAAAAACCGGAAGAACCTGAATGTTGGGATGGTATTAAGGAAGCCGCTTCTTATGGTTATGTAAGTCCTATGTTGCAAGAAGATGTTCCAAATGGTGAGTTGATGGTTCCACACAGATATTGGATTCAAAATGAAAATTGTCAGAATTTAAATATATGGACGCAATCCCTTGATAAAATGGCAATGAGGCCAGTGCTTGTATGGTTCCATGGAGGTGGATTTTCCATGGGAAGTTCTATTGAGCAAAAAGCATACAATGGAGAGAATATGAGTAAGTATGGAGATGTAGTTGTCGTTACGGTGAATCATAGGCTTAATATTCTTGGGTATTTAGATTTGTCTCAATATGGTGAAAAATACGCAGATTCTGCAAATGCAGGGCAGGAAGATCTAATTGCTGCTTTAAAGTGGATAAAAGAAAATATAAAGGAATTTGGTGGAAATCCTCAGAATGTAACAATTTTTGGACAATCTGGTGGAGGTATGAAAGTGAGCGGTCTAATGCAGATGAAAGAAGCAGATGGACTGTTTCAAAAAGGAATTATTATGAGTGGTGTTCCAGATAAATCATATAAATATAGTGATAAAGATTCTACACCTTTGATTACAGCATTACTGGAAGAATTAAATTTTACAGAAGATGAGGTGGAGAAACTAGAAGACATTCCTTATGCTCAGTTGGCTCAAGCTTATAATAAAGTGAGTCCTAAATTAGAAGCAGAAGGTGAATATGTTGGATGTACACCGAAGCCTAATGATTTTTATAAAGGAGAAGGACCAGATGTAGGGTTTCGTAAAGAGGCTACAAAGATACCACTTATGATAGGAAGCGTCTTTGGAGAGTTTTATATGAAACCACAGACTTTTTTTAAGGATGAGATATCAAAAGAAGAACTAATGAAAAGAATTGGTGATAGATTTGGAGACTGGGGAGAAGAATTATCCGATGTTTTTCAGGAGGTTTATCCAGAGAAAAATTTAGCTGATTTACTTACATTGGATACAGTATTTCGTTGTCCTACTAAAAAGTTTATAAAAGAGTTTGCAAAATCAGGAGGTAAAATCTATTCGTATCTTTTTACGTTGGAATTTCCTTATCAGCATGGAAAGACAGCATGGCATTGTTCGGATATACCATTTGTATTTCATAATACAGAGCTAGTTCCTGTAACGAATATACCAGAGATTTCAGACAAACTGGAAAAGCAGATGTTTGATGCGGTTATTCATTTTGCAGAGACAGGAGATCCTAATCATCTAGGAATTCCGCAATGGCCCGTTTCTACAGAAGATAGAGAGGCAACTATGATTTTTGATAGAGTTTGTACAGTGCGTTTTAATTTTGATGATTCTTTACTAGAATTATATAAGAAAGCTCTTCCAAATTTAACACTGGCGAATATAACTCAAGAAGATAATCAAATACAGCATTGATTGTGAACTTCCATAATAAAGTGCAACTCAAGTGAATCATACGGATTGAGAATGCCCTGAAAATACTGAAAAAATAAGAAAAGGGGCTGTCGGTTAATAGCAAATTCCGGCATCCCCAGTAGTAATTGAAAGGATCCCAGCAAGGACAAGGCTTGTTAGTCTTCTACCTTGCGAGGGATCCTTTTTTCTATGGAAGATAAAAGTAAACGTCAAACCATGCGCCTGACATTAAATGAAACGCCGCTTTTTTATGAGCGGCGTGGTTTCCTGCATTCGTCTGGAAGTTCTGATGACCAAGGCATCAGATCCTCTAATTCCGCAGGATCTATATTTCCTTGTTTATCGCAGCGTTTCGGCAGCTCTGTGAGGATATACTTAAAGTAGTAATACGGCCGCAGGTTGTTCAGCTTCGCAGTTTCTGAAATGCTGTACACCAGTGCACTGGCATTCGCCCCGTTTGCGGTGTTGTGGAACATCCAGTTTTTCTTTCCGATGCAGAAGGTCCGGATCGTCCGTTCCGAAGCCGAGTTGTCAATGGGAACATCGCCGTCTTCCAGGAAAACTTTAAGATATTTTTCCTGGTTGATCAGGAAGTTCAGTCCCTGGGCCGTTTTTGATTTCGGCGGTACAGCACATTCCGCAGCCTGTTGTTTTACCCACGCAAAGAATTCCTCAACCATCGGCCGGATCACCTCCTGCCGCTTTTGAAGACGTTCTTCCGACGAGAGCCCTTTTAGATCCGTATCGATATTATAGAATCCTGCGATCTTTTGCAGTGCCTGATATGCAACCGACTGTTTGACCGCCTGTGGGTCTTTTTTATCGGCTGCTTTTACTGCATCTGCAAAATCGCGCCTTGCATGTGCCCAGCAGTTCGCGTTTGTTACCTCTGGGAGTTTCCTTTCAAGTACGTGGTACTGCTGGAGGCTGTCCGTTACAAGGATCCCTTTATAGTCCCGGTAAAAATCCAGAGGTTTGTGGTGGTCGCGCCCTTTCTGGTATTCATAGATCACGATGGGGCGCTCCTTATACAGTTCACCGGAACGGTGCACCCACATGTAACACTTGCTGTTGGGATGATCGCTGTCTGCGATCACCTGCGTCGGCGTTTCATCAGACTGTGTGACATGCAGCGACAGCAGTTCTGATTTCATCCGCTCAACAAAAGGTGCAAAGTATCTGTCAGCACATTTGATGATCCAGTTGGACATGGTCTGCCGGGATATCTTTACACCATTGCGCTCGAATTCCTGCTCGATCCGGTGAAGTACGGATGAGTTTACATACTTTACGTTCAGGATAGCTGCCAGCAGGGACGGGGTCACAATGCTGTTCCGGAGCAGATCCTTTGGCCTTTCTCCGCGGATGAATTCGTCCTGATGGTCACCGTCAGTCCCAACATATACTTCGACCGTATGAACCTCAACGGTCCATGATGCCGGCTCGTAGCGAAGCCTCTTATAGATCTCACTTGGAATCTGACGCCAGTTGCCATCGCCATAGAAGGCATCCAGTTCTTCTTTGGAAACATGATACGGCGGAAGGATCTCTACCGGGAAATCTTTCAGGTCCAGATCCCGTTTTCCTTTTTTCTTCTGACTCCGTTTGGTGGGCAGGATCTCATCTGCAGAAGGTTCTGGAACTGATGCATCATATGCGGCTTCTGCTTCATCAAAAAAGGAAAGCTGTCCGTCGATCGATTTTAAAGTTTCCGTATGTTTGCCAAAACGATAGCTGTTGGCGAGGCGTACCTGTTCGATCAGTTTTTCTATGTTCTGGTTCAGCATATCCAGCTGTCCCTGCATGGAAAGAACCATGGTAATCAGTTCCTCGCGGCTGCAGTTATTCAGTTCAGTAAGTGTATGTTTATGATCCATTGTCCCGCTCCTTTTCACTGTATCCATTATAACAGAAACAACGGAAAATGGCGAATTTCCAAGAATGACGTCTTCGTCATTATGCCTATGTGCCAAAAAGCCGTATAACGTCCATAAACATAAGAAAATATAGTATTTTCAAGGTTCAAAAAATTTATTTTCAATCATTCTCAGATGCACTGAGTGCGTCTGGAAAGAGTGAAAACCTATGTTACAACGACTGATTTTTGACCTGATGAAAACGCTGAAAAAATCTCTGTTTTGCACAAAAGTCAGAGTGCTCTTTTCGGATGGACCTCTTTGATCTTTGGATCCAGTGGGTTCAGTCCGAGCATCAGATACTGGAACTGTTCCTCTGTAAGTTCTGCAGCTTCCTGTTCTGTCCTGGGCCAGGTCAGGGATCCGTCTTCTAAGCGTTTGTACAGAAGCAGGAATCCATCTCCCATCCAAAGCAGACCTTTGATCCGGTCGGATCTTCTTCCGCAGAAAAGAAAAAGAGTTCCTTTTTCAAAAGGATTCTGATGGTATCTGTCACCGATGATCATGGACAGTCCGTCAATGCCTTTCCGCAGATCAACATATCCGCAGGCGAGTACAACCCTGCGGATTCCTGCTGCATCGTTAAGCATGACGGATCACCTGGAAGATCCTGTCAAGCAGGGCTTCCGAAATATCGTTAGATATCGCAATGGATAAAGCACCATTTTTGATGATGGCAGCCGGAGGTTGTTCCTGAAAGGAGTGTATCGGTTCTTCCTGCCTGCTTAACGGAACAGAGATCTCAGCAAACGTGATTTCCGGAGATGAAGTGGCTGGTGGCATCTGCATTTGCTCATACGCTTCTTTGCGGAATTTTCGGAGCCAGTAATAATAAGATTTTTCTTTGATACCATTATCGGCAAGCCATTGCTTCACGGTCATATTTTCCGGCCTTTGCTGACATTGTTCTATAATGTTCAGCCAGTTGGTGCGTCTTACATCATGAGTTGATTGGTCCATACTTTAGTCCTCCTCTAAAAAACTAGTTAGTTTTTTCGTACTTTTTAGAGTATCTCATAAATGCGCTGATCCGGCTAGGCGAGTGGTTTGACGTTTACGTTTTATTTGACGCTTACTATGAAACAGAATTTTATAAAAAGGATTAAGATAAAGACCGTATGCACGATTTGTACATACGGTCTCTACTATTATTCCTCTGAATCTGTTACTGTGAATTTCACTTTACCACCAACACCAAAGTATTTTTCAAAGAATATTTTGATTTTTCTTATGATGTTTTCTTTCTTTTCGTCTCTATTGCCTCCACCAAATCTACTAACTGGCGGCATAATTTTATCAATATCAGTTCCAACGATTTTCACTTCGCCCTCTCTAAATGCATTATCAAGGAACTTTCTTGTTTCTTCTGGTTTGAGTCTTTCTTCGGCTATAAGTGCCTGCAAATCACTCTCCCTGCTTTCAGCAACAAAATTATTCCATTCCACCATTACATCATCTACATCATTTATTCCCGCAATAAAATTCTCAATAAGAGCTTTTTTACTTCTCAATTCAGGACTTGCATCAATGGCCTTTCGAATTGTGATAAGAACCTCTTTATCCTCACAATGTGTATCGTGGTACTTTTTAACAAGCATCAAAATGTAATCAATATTGATTTCTATTTGCTTTATCAATTCCACTTCAAATACAACATCATCTGTTATATCTGTGCTTTCACCATTTTCTCTCTTTCTCTTCCACTCATCTCTTAAGTCCTGATACTTACTTAAGTAGTCTTGTAAATCACGCTCTGAGATTAATTCGTTTCCTGCAAACTCATCAAATGTAGATAACAAATTACGCATACGAAGTATAGCACCAAACAGGGCAATAAAATCTTTTTGATTTTGCTCTCCCTCAATACGAGATTCTTCCACAGGAAATTTCTCCTGCAATTCATTCATCAAATCGATATAACCCGGCTTTGTCTCTCCTTCTGCGGTAACATAACCTTTGTAGTATTCTTCAAAACTCTTTATCAATACGATTCCACTTGCATTCTCATCACCGAATAACGACAATGCTGCATCAACTCGTTTTTGCAATCCCATAAAGCAAACGATGTTGCCATAAGTTTTTATGCTATTCAATATTCTGTTTGTTCTACTGAATGCTTGGATAAGACCGTGCATCTTAAGATTCTTATCTACCCATAAAGTATTCAGTGTTGTAGCATCAAAACCTGTGAGAAACATATTTACTACAATGAGCATATCCAGTTCTTTATTTTTCATTCTCAAAGAGACATCTTTATAATAATTCTGGAATTTATCTGACGAGGTATCATAATTTGTATGAAACATCAAATTATAATCTTGTATCGCCATATCAAGAAAATCTCTGCTACTTTGATCTAATTCACTTGTATCATCCGAATTTTCCTCGGATAAAAGTCCACTCGCCTCATCATCCTCTTCCTCATTTGCAGCAAAACTGTATATAAGACCTATTCTTAGTTTCTTTGTCGGATCATCCTCCATTTGCTTTTTGAATTCTTCATAGTAAAGTTTTGCTGCTTCTACCGATGATACTGCAAAAATTGAATTAAATCCCGAAACACGTTGTTTCTGTTTGATTTCCTCAACTTTATCCTGATTTTTTGCTGATGCTACTTCCTCAATATTCATCAATTGGTTAAAGTAATATGTTCTGTCACCTCTATATGTCTTTTGATCAAAATGATCCAGAATATACTTTGTTACAGTCTCTATTCTCTTTGGTGCCAAAAGAGCTTTCTTTCTATCAATATCCCAAACCTGCTCATCATCAACATCCTCATTCGCTCCCATTGTTGTACAATAATCCACTCTAAATGGCAAAACATTTTTATCATTGATAGCATTAACAATGGTATATGTGTGGAGCCTATCTCCAAATGTTTGTTCCGTTGTTCTAAGTTTTGATGATGAGTTTGTAGGAGCGTTCACAGGGAAAATAGGAGTTCCCGTGAAACCGAACATATAATACTTTTTGAAACTCTTCTCTATTGCTATGTGCATATCTCCGAATTGACTTCTATGGCACTCATCAAATATGATTACAACCTGCTTATCATACACCTCGTGTTCAGGGTTCTTCTTTATAAATGTAGAGAGTTTCTGAATAGTTGTAATAATAATTTTTGCGTTAGGGTCCTTCAACTGTTTCTTTAAAATTGCAGTTGATCTATTACTATTTGCAGCACCCTTTTCAAAACGATCATACTCTTTCATCGTCTGGTAATCTAGGTCTTTACGGTCTACAACAAAGAGAACCTTATCAATGAAATCTAGCTGTGTTGCTAATCTCGCACTCTTAAATGATGTAAGTGTTTTTCCACTTCCCGTAGTATGCCACACATATCCGCCCGCTTGGACTGTTCCATATTTTTTATAATTATTTGCGATTTTTATTCTGTTTATAATTCTCTCTGTTGCTGTAATCTGATAAGGTCGCATTACCAGGAGTAGGTCTTCAGAAGTAAAAATACAGTATTTTGTAATAATGTTCAGAATGGTATGTTTTGCAAAAAAGGTCTTGGTAAAATCAATAAGATCCGTTATCGGTTTGTTTTTTCCATCAGCCCAGAAACAAGTAAATTCAAAGCTGTTACTGGTCTTACCCTTTTTATTCTTGGCTGCAGTTGCATCTTTAATAGCGTTGAATCTTGTACTATTCGAATAATACTTTGTATTTGTACCGTTTGAAATTACGAAAATCTGCACATACTCGAATAAGCCTGTTCCTGCCCAGAAGGAATCTCTCTGATATCTATTTATCTGGTTGAAGGCTTCACGAATAGGTACACCTCTCCGTTTTAATTCTATATGAATCATAGGAAATCCATTAACCAACACGGTAACATCATATCTATTATCTCGTTTAGCACCTTGCTCCGTTCCAATAACATATTGATTCATTACCTGTAATCGATTGTTATGTACATTCGTCTTGTCAATCAGAGTGATATTTTTTGTCATACCATCATCCTTCTCAAGAACTTGTACATTATCTTCTTGGATTTTTCTTGTTTTTCCAACAATGCCATCGTTACTATTGGCAATCGACCCAGAGAAAAAACGCTCCCATTCTGAATCCGAAAAAGTGTAATCGTTCAGTTCCTCCAGTTTTTGCCGAAGATTATTAACTAAATCGGCTTCACTATGTATTTTTAATCTATCATATCCTTGCTCGGTAAGCATACGGATGAATTCTTCCTCTAGTTCTGCCTCACTTTGATATGCATTCGATCTCTGCTTGACAGGTTCATATTCAGTTACAACCGTATTTTCATTTGTTTCGGCCACTATATTAAAATATGGCATTATGCTTCGCCTCCTTTTTTATTTCAATCTATCGTTTCTGTCTAATACATGAACTTGGTCGCTCACATTCATATTGATAATTAACAAAGTTCTTTAAGCTGCATCTTCCATTCTTGCGATATACACAATCATTTTCTGGTAATTGAATGCGTGTTTTCTTCTTTACTGCTTTCCTCTCTTGTTTTTCTTCTCTAACTTCTTTACCATACATAACGAATAAAAACGAAGACATCGAATGCATTAAAGTGTTAATAGCACTATTGCCACTACTAATAACAGTAAATTTGCTAAGTTCATTAGCATCTAATTCTTCAATAGCTGTCAACTTAAAATACACTGTCGGAAACGTAAGTTTTTGAAATAATTCTTTCTCGTAGTATTCTGGATATCCGTCTTTGGGTTGCTCGTATGAGACTTCACTCACTTCACATATATAAGCAGCACCTCTTGCATACAATATGATTGTCGGAATCTCCTCTGACATGATTGCATCAATTGATTTTTTTGATGGAATAGTGCCAAGTTTTCCAAACCAGCAAAAACCAAGTTCTTCTATTTTTTCTCCATGCAATTCTATACAGTTATCAATAATTTGCTTCCCATAACGTAGGACTAGAAGTTTTTGTCCTTGCTGTAATTTTTCTAACATTTTATTCCACCTTTTCTATCTCCTTAAATGTAAGAAGTTTATTTCTATAATACTCATACTGCTTTTGTCTAGCCTCTATTTCTGCAGGGAGCCCTTCTGATAAATCGTTACAGAGAGCATCAAATCGATCAAGAATTTCTACAACCTTTTGCTGCTCTTTCTGATTCGGCATCCTGATTTCGAGTTTTTTTATTTCGCCAGCAGTTACCAACGGTTGACCACCACCTTTGGCGTACTGATGCAAGTTGAGATTCTCCAACAAATAAAACACATATTTTTGATTGTAATTATCTAGCACATCAATAATTAGCGTATTATCAGAAACATCATATTCACCATGAGCCATATGTACATAACCAGCATTAGCACCTACTCTCGCAACAAGAATATTATCTTTAAAATACATTGCAGTTTCTGTCTTAGCAATTATGCCAGTTGATCCATATACTGGATATTTTCCCTCAGTGGCTCTGGATTTTGATTTTCCTGATGAGACAGACTCACATATATCTTCAATTTTTAAACGAACACTTCCAAACACATACATAAGAAGTTTAATCAAGCTCTGTCTGTCTGTCTGTCTGTCTGTCTGTCTGTCTGTCTGTCTGTCTAGAGATTATTTCACCCGTAGTTGCATAGGTCAATATTGCATCTCTATAAAATTCGTATTGTTGTTTTCTGGCTTGTATTTCAGCGGGTAACCCAATATTCAGATCAGTACAAATTGCATTAAAATTATCCAAAACTGAAACAATTTTATTCTGTTCTTCTATTGACAGCTTTGGAATAGGTATCTCTTTAATTTTACTTAAACTAAGTGACTTCTGACTCGCTCCATTAACATTCGAATCTATAAAGTTTCTAGTAATGCTTGACCCTAAATAGTAGAACAGATACCTAGGATTATACTTTTCTGTGTGTATCAATGCTACATTTTGTCCTAAACAAGCATCATCCACATCAATTAGACCCACATTGCCATATGACCCAACTCGACTAATTACTATATCATTTCTTTGAGGCTTATACTTTCTTATAAAACTATTAAAAGTATCTTCATCAACTTTATAACAAACATCCGTATCGATTATTGAATTTTTAACATCAACAACTCTAATCATTGGATATCCCTCATTTACATATTGAGGGGTTTGATGTAACGAATCTATTACATCTGCAATATCCGATAACTGCACCAATTCCCTTTCTTTGTCTTCGGATAAAAGACAATCTCTATAAAACTCATATTGTTTCTTACGAGCTGTAAGCTCGGCTGTAAGCTCGGCTGTAAGTAACGTGAAAGAGTCCAAAACATGGACTATTTCACGTTGTACCTCCAAAGGAGGTACAGGGAGCATAAACTCCTCGGTCACTTTCAGTGATATCTGTGGCAGTGAACCCATTCCAGATGCAGCATCGCGAAATGTCTGTATATTATTTTTCAACACATAATATAAGAATTTTACGCTAACAGCATCATCTGCCGTATATGCCCACATTTCATTTTTAAATGTAAAAGGCTTCTCATAGTACACAACGTCTATAACACCTCTGCTTTGAACTAAAACAGCAGGCACACATATAATATTAGCCTTTGGAATGTCTTCCTCGTGAGCATCAATGATAGTCTTTCCACCTGCAAATATCCTAATCTCACCATCATCACAAGCTATCTCTTTCATTTTGCCTGCAGTAATTGGCGTGCCTTTCAATCTTGTGTATACATCTTTTACTTTTTTGAAAGGAACCCCATCCGGGCAAAGTTCCGCAATCAGTTCATCTAACTTGCTCATACGTTCACCTCGATTTCTGCGATGATTTTATCAATCTCATCACGAAGCACCTGTTCACGAACCACGATTTCTTTGATTTCCGCATTCAGTTTCACAATATCTATTTTCTCTCTGGTGTCCTTTGCTTCGACATATGTTGCAACGGACAAATTGAAATCGTTTGCTTTTATGTCATCATACGTTGCAAGGTGTGAAAAATGTTCTTCTTCTGTTCTATCAGCAAAAACTCTAACGATGCGGTCAATATTATCCTGAGTTAACTTATTGTTGTTTGTAACCTTAATGCATTCATCTGTAGCATCAATAAATAGAACCTTGTTATCACTTTTTCCTTTTTTCATAACCATTATGCAAGTTGCGATAGATGTACCAAAGAACAAATTTGCAGGCAACTGTATAATGCAATCTACATAGTTATTTTCAACCAAGTATTTTCTAATTTTCTGTTCTGCCCCGCTTCGATACATAATACCTGGGAAACATACAATGGCCGCTGTTCCATTTGCTGCCAGCCAAGATAAACTATGCATAATGAAAGCCATGTCCGCCTTACTCTTTGGTGCTAATACACCTGCTGGAGCAAATCGTGGATCATTAATTAAAAGTGGATTATCATCTCCTGCCCATTTGATTGAATATGGAGGATTTGAAACAATCAGTTCAAATGGCTCATCATCCCAATGTTGTGGATTAGTTAATGTATCTTCACACTCAATATCAAATTTATCAAAACCTATATCATGTAAAAACATATTTATACGACACAAGTTATATGTTGTAATATTGATCTCCTGTCCGTAGAAGCCGTTAATAACAGCATCTTTACCTAATACTTTTTCTGCCTTAAGTAGTAATGAACCTGAACCACAAGCAGGATCGTAAACCTTATTTACTGTCTTTTTGCCAACGGTTCCTAGTCTTGTCAGTAATTCTGAAACATCTGCAGGCGTAAAGAACTCACCACCAGATTTACCTGCATTTGATGCATACATCGTCATAAGGAACTCATATGCATCTCCAAATGCATCAATATCATGATTCTTAACTGAACCTAAGTCCATCGCCGCCACACCATCAATCAGCTTAACCAGGCGTTCATTTCTCTTTGCAACCGTTGAACCTAATTTATTACTATTTACATCGTAATCATCAAACAAACCTGCAAAGCTGTTTTCAGAAGCACTGCCCTTTGCAGAGGTCTCAATATTTCTAAACACCTTCTCCAATGTCTCATTCAAGTTAGCATCAGATGATGCTTTCTTTCTCACATTGCAAAACAACTCACTGGGCAATATAAAGAATCCCTTTTCCTGAACCAATCCTTCTCGTGCTATTTCAGCATCTTCATCTGACATTGTCTCATAATTGAATCCTGCGTTGCCGGCTTCCTCCTCTCCTTTATTAATGTAGGCTGTGATATTTTCTGAAATATAACGATAAAACATTGTTCCAAGGACATAGTTCTTGAAATCCCAACCGTCAACGGCTCCTCTTAATTCATCTGCTATAGCCCAGATAGCTTTATGAAGGGCGTCTCTTTCTTGTTCTTTTTTGTTATCAATTGCCATCGTCATTCTCTCCTTTATTTGTCAGCGTTTGCACTTTCTCCACTTTCAACCCAAGCATTTACTTCTGTAAGTCTAAATTTGTACTGGCGTCCTATTTTGTGATAGGGGATTGTTTCTTTCTTAATCCAAGCTCTGATCGTATCTTTACTTACACCTAAATGCTTTGATATTTCATCTAGGCTCAGCCATCGTTCACTTTCATCTTTGATTATAATGTTTTTAGTGTTCAATAAAAGTCCCTCCTAAAAATCGTCATCATTGTCATCTCTGTCATCTAACATTAGTTCATCATACAAATCTCTAATTCTATCAAAAGAATCCCAAACTTCTGAATCCTTATCATAAATTAATTCTTGCAAAATTTTATTCTTTTTTGGTTCTTTAATCGCAAGTTCCGGATCATAAATACAATCATGTCCAAAAAATATTGTTCCATTTACATCAGAGATACTATTTTCCTCGTAAAGATTCAATTTATCTTTTAATAGCTTTTCTCTGATGTTCTTTAAATCAACGGTACCCCCCATCTCTGAACCTATAATAACATCCTCATAGAACTGCTCGATTTCAGAATCATACTGATATAAGCATCTTGAAAATTCAGGCATAACATTTGCTCGTTTTATGATCATCAAAAACAAGAAGTTATTGGGTTCATTCACTCTTGCATTTTCTATAACATTTCGATTTCCAGCGTATTGAGCAATTTTATTTTCATCAATGTAACGTACTCTAATACTTCCATAGCCAAGTTGTAAATATCTCCAAAACATGACTCTGTCATCATATTCTTGAAAGATTTTCTTAAGGTATGGCAGGAATATAAGCCGCTCTACTTTTTCAGGGCTCATATCATATAGCATTCCAAATGCATCCTCGTTACTAAACTCACACTTATGTGGATTACTAAGATATTCTCCTAGTTTTATTAACCTTTCGTCATCTGCATAAGCATAAAACGAGGCGAATAAATACTCTTGAAATGACCTATGCAAAAAAGTATATTCTCGTTCTCTTTCATACATCAAACAGGCTTTATAACAAACATCATCAATAAAATTCCTGCTATTAAATTTATCTGGATCAACCACATCATGAACGGCAGATATTTTCTTAAGCCAGTTCATAATTTGTTGTTTTGTAAAGGCTACTTCACCGTTTCTACAAGTTCTTGCACAAAACTCCGAAAAGATAGGTGTGAATTCATCTGCATCTTTTACACTATAAAACTTCTTCTCATAATCATCTTTTTCATCTCGATCATGAGCCTCTAAAAGCGTGTCATATGCAACCTCGTAAAGTTCATGTCGCTTTGACGGAATAGTATCAAATCTATCAAAATTCATGGCAAGCAGAGTTAACAGCATCGGAACAGAAAGATACTCCTTATATTCATCCTTCTTCTTATCAACAACTGCTGTTAATGCCAATTTTACAGAATTATCAACATTTAATTTCTCTATCAATTCCACAGATTGTTTCGACGTAAATGGCAACAGCCACATATATTTAAAATCTGCTGCTGATAATAGTCTGTAGTTTCTCGTAGTAATCAAGAAACAACTCTTCTTGTATGCCTTAATAAGTCTTTCTAATTCGTGGTGAAATTCACTAAACTGATCTGATGGAATTTCGTCCAGACCATCCATATATACAACTCCATTACCTTGAAGCAACAACGCATGGGCTTCATCCCTTGTAAATTGTCCATCGTAAGTATTAATCGCATCAACTATAAGTGTCAGTAAATCTCTTTTTTTGCTATTATATTCTCTCAGATATATTAAAAATGGCAATCTTCCAGTCTTATGATATTCATTTAAGGCCCCAAGGAACATCTTTCTTATCATTAATGACTTACCGATGCCCTCCATTCCTATTAGCAACACTTTATTATGCTTTTCAAACAATTGATCTGAAGTAGGCTCTTCTAATATATTGTCGTCATCTTTATTTACACTATCTGCAACATCAAATCCCAGGTTTTTAGGTTCTACCAAACTAATTCTATTCCACACATAGAACGAATCTAATTCTACCCCTTGAGTTCTATAAAAAAGAGATTTACATATTCTCTCATTATCCTTTGCTCTTGAAACATATCCGCCCCATTCAGACGGTGTTTTGTATTCTTGGTACTTAACATTTACAACATTTTCTTCATAACTACCTGCATTCTGTGCAATAAGTAAAAACTGCTCTGAAATTGCCTTTGCCATTATAAATAAATCTGGCATCTCATCAGTATCCAATTCGATATCGAATTTAGCAGCCACTTCTATTTTTGTCGAAGGACTTAATGTATTTTTTAATTCTTCCACAAATTGCTCTGGCTTATATCGGTCCAATACATCTTGCCAAATAGTTATAGGTTCAGAATCATTAAACCACTTATTATAATAGCTCAAATCATAATCCGTTTCATATCCCAATGCTAGATCCAAGAAAAATTTGACGATTGCAGATTTACTTTTTTTCCCTTTAAGACCATTTATCGGCTTATAAAAATATTTACAAAATTCGCCAAATGTCATCTGAGTTCCACCTTTTGTTCTTTATTTCACAATTCCTGTAAATTCCTGTTTTTTCCAATTTTGTTCCTACTTATCGCCCAAGAAATTGAGCTAAAAATATACGATAATCATATCATCGGGAGGAACACAAAAACACCTTCTGTAATCATAAATGTTTTTGGTTATTAAAACCTAATCCCACTTATTCATACATAAATAATTATACGATATGGGGTTCAATTTTACAATCAGAAACTTTATCAGATGTCCCGGATAAGACACTAAAATGATCCACCCTCAAGGCTAACTTGGTTCATATGAAGTAAATGCGCAGCCCGTAACCAAAGAAGTTACCTGCGAGGGCAATTGAATAGTAAATCTGCTGACTGTTTTGGTTGTCGGCTTAACCAATTTAATGGGCGAGGTCCGTTTAATTGGCTGAGTTTTTGCACCCTTTTTACGGTCAGCTTTGCCATTGATGGGCTTTCGCTAGAAAGGAAGTCCAACTATGGAAAATACAGTAAATGTACAGACAAACAGCGCAACTACAAACAACAACACAACTAAACTCAACTATAATAGCGAGCCACTTAAGGCAAATGAGGTTCTTGTCCCTGCTTATGTTGATGATTTGTTCATTGCATCAAATGTAACAAATCCAGACAGCATCATCACTATCAACCTTGCAGGTAGAAGTTTCAGAGCAGTTCTTATGGCTGTCGATAGGAAGGACGAGCCAATTGCTCGTGCGCAGTTCAACTATTGGCAGAATGATATTCTCGGTCACTACGGTCATCGTATGGAAGAAGAATCTATCGATGATAGAGCCGAAAGAGACCTTCCAGAGTACGGTTCTTCTCCTAGTGCAGCAGACTGTGCCGAGGAGATACTTGTATTGATTGATATGATGAATGTTCTTATCAATAAAGCACCTCAAATCGTATACAGTGCGCTTCTTAAGATGTATGGTGTAGATGATATGGACGAATATCAAGACAAGATGAAACTTAAGAACAATGGTTCTTATAAGGCTCTCAGATTAACTAAGACAATCATCACCGATATGCTTACAAACGGTATCGAGAATGTACCTGTTAGCCACACTACAAAAAAGGATGACTACTATCGTGCAGAAGCCAAGACTCTTTTGAAACTCGTTCTTGAGCTTAGATATCAGTAATCCAACATAATATATTTTAAGGCACTGGTGGATTTTTCCATCAGTGCCTTTTTTACAAATCTAACTCTTTTAGTCTAACCAACCATCTCTGAATTGCACCGCTTTTCATAAAAACCGAGCAATGCTCCTTCGCAAAACTTATCTGCTCTGATTGCACCGTTTAAAAGGTAAGCGTCAAATAAAACAGTGTATAGAAAAATAACCGTCAACCTTTTATACTAAAAGGTCAACGGTTATCGACAGAATTCTTTTACAAGAGGATTCCAAGGCAGATAATCATCCAGATATTCAGGATGTTCAAGAAAAGCACTCCCCGGCATGTCGGACAGGATATATTTTATATATTTCATCGGGGCAAGCCCATTCGCTTTTGCTGTCTCTACCAGTGTATAGATTCCTGCACTGGCTTCCGCCCCTTTCGGACTGCCGGAGAACAGCCAGTTCTTTCTGCCGATCACAAAGGGACGGATACAGTTTTCCGCAAGCGAATTGCTGATGGAACAATTCCCGTCTTCCAGATAATTCCAAAAACCTTCACGGTTATTTAAGGCGTAATGAAAAGCTTTTGAAAGTTTGGATTTCGGCAGCTCTCCGATGGCACTTTTTTCTGCCCATGACCAAAAAGCCTCGAGAAGCGGTCTCTCGCGGATAAGACGTTCTTTTTTCTTCTGATCAGGAGGGAGCGCCTCCAACTCTGACTCTATGTTAAAGAGTTGATTCAGACGGAGGATTGCTTCCGCAGGTTTTGATGCTTCCGAATTATGGATGTCTTTTGGGAGCGCATCCACGAAAGCCCGGCGCAGATGCGTATAGCAAAGACATCTTTTTACTCCTGAAACTGCATTGTATCCGGAGTAAGCGTCTGTATGGATATAACCTTCATATTCCCTCAGAAACGCTTCCGGATATTTCCCGCTTCGTCCCGGCTGGTACTCGAAGTAGCGGATGGGATTTACGGCATCTCTGATGCTGCAGTAAACCCACATATAGGAATCGGACGTATTTTTCCGTCCCGGTTCTTTCAGCACCTGTACATGTGTTTCATCGATATGAAGGTATCTCTGTTTCAGAAGTTCCAGCTTCAGACGGTGGACGATGTGTACAAGCCAGTCCCGATAGACAACCAGAAGCCAGTTTGACATAGTCGCTCTGCTTAAACGTAATCCCAAAGCCTCCCATTCTTTTTCCTGTCTGTACAGCGGGATGCTTAATTCAAACTTCTGGTGGATGAGCCAGGTGATGGTAGATGCAGATGCCAGAGAATGCAGGACGGGAGGATATGGCACCGGAGCCTTCTCCATATAAGGAGTTCCGTTTTTCCGGCATGACCTGCATTCATACGTTTCCCGGTAATGGTCAATCACCTTGAGTTTTGCAGGGATAAACTGTAATTCCGTGCGGACGAATTCTTCCCCTACTTTCACCATCGTACTCCCGCAGTTATCGCATATCTGTTCCCTTTCATCTATGGTATGGAGTACTTTGCTGTGCGGGAGATTTTTTACCAGTTCTTCCCGCTGACCGGTGTACTTTCTTTTACGTAGGTGCTTCTCTATCTCAACAAGCTCCGGTTCGTGTGCATCAGGATCCGCACAGGTTTCGATTTCATTAAAAAGAGACATCTGCCCCTCGATTTCGAGAGTAAATGTCTTCTCGGATTTTGTTCCATAAAGTTTACGGGTCAGGAAATCAACCTGCTCTTTCAGGAGCCGGACCTGCTGTTCCAGTTCTTTGATATGATTTTTATACTCCTGTTCCGTAGCTGACATAACCTGAAAACCCTTTCGTTTCGATAGGATTATTATACCATAGAATCGTCAGATTTCCCAGTATTTCTAAGGATGTTCAGTATTTTCAGACTTATGCGGGAGCCATTTCTGAACCGCCTTTGGCTGCTCCGGGTTCAAACCTTCCAGAAGCCAGCGCAGCTGCTGATCAGAAATCTGTTTTGCTTCTTCGCCGGTCCGCGGCCATTGGAGACGTCCGTTTTCGTACCGTTTGTATAAAAGGCAGAAACCGTCTCCCTCGTAATGGACTGCTTTGATCCGGTCAGCCCTCTTTCCACAGAACAGGAATAAGGAATTGCTGTAAGGATCCAGTTTGAAGTTGTACTGGATGATATCCAGCAAGCCATTGAGCTGCTTCCTCATATCGGTATAGCCGCATCGAATATAGATTTTCTCCACATGGGAAAGATCTCCTAACATGACTGCACGGCTTTCAGAACGTTTTCCAGCATCTGGGCAGATGTGCCTTCATAAAGTTCCACTGTTATGGATCCGATATGAAGTATGGCTGCTGGAGTGGAAAGGGAAATGTTTCTGTCCGGAAGTGAAAGCTCCGCAAACTCAGCCGGGGATTCCGTTAAAGCAGTTGACTGTTGGTCTGTACACATGTGGATGCCGTTTTTCTTGCGGGGCAGTTCTTCCAGGGCAAGCTTTCGAATTTTGGAAAGCCAGTAATAATAACTTTTCAAAGAGATATCGTGTTGTTCACACCAGATCTGATTTGTCAGTCCGGAGGCCCTGCATTGCCGTATTACATCCAGCCAGTATTGAAGTTTCACCTGTTTGTCTGGAGTCAAAGAAGAAAGATCCATAAGCCTGCTCCTTAGATTAGATTTAGAGTTTTTAGAGTCAACTCCCAAAACTCTAATCAATAGTTTACATGCAACAGCCAGAAATTTCGATACACCCTCGAAAATGCTGTATCTGGCAACCATGGATATCACGAAAAAATGGACTGGTCACCGGCAAGACTGGGGACAGATCCACTCCCAGCTTGAAATCTATTTTGAAGAGCGTCTGATCGGACGTAACCTGTAAAACCAGCTTGTTTTGGGCAGGTCTTATTGACATGCCCAAAAACTTCTGTATAATGCAGATATGGGCAGAAACCTGAAAAATCGGCTCTGCCCATTCGTAACTATTCACAAATCTTATATCAGTTTTTAGCGTTTACACAAAACTTGAAACGGTCTCTAATAATGCCGGTGCGCCCTCTTTTTAAATTCCAAGATACATTCTTATGATTCCTAAAATCAGCAAATGCACCGGGTAGAAAAGATAATTTACTAACTTATTCTGTTTTCCACGCTCTCCATTGTAAGTAAGTGTCAGTCCAAATCCAAGCAGAGCCCACGGCTCTTTAAACATAGAGATGTAACAAAACGGAATTCCAAGTGCCCATCTCTCATGAAAAATATAACAGAAATAACCGATCAGTACCGCATGATGTTCGTAGTCCAGACTTGCATTCATTGCTACAATGCACAACACCGCTACAATGAGAAATGATACGAAATACCACAAAGCCTTCGGTAGTGACGCCATCTTTTCTTTCAGTACATCGATCACCCAGATCATCGCAAGCACAAGTGCCAGTGTAAACATAATATTGTTCCAGTTGATTTCAACAAATCTAGCCGATGTGCACATATCAAACGGAACCTCTGATATCACTCCAAATACAAGAAGTGTAACTAAATATCTCCATTTAGTGCTTGTGTGGAAATATCCTTCCACAAGAAGGAAGATAAATATCGGGAAAGCGATTCTTCCTAAAATATCAAAAAAATCACTCAATCGATTCAATGCTCCTCCATCCAGATTTGGATAGATCAATGCCTTATTCGTATGGTCAATGAACATCGATAAAAAAGCGATATATTTCAATTGCGCTCCTGAGAATATCTTGATTCGTTCTTTTATATTGTTCATAAGTTTTTCTTTTCAGACACCTTTCTTAATTCTATTCTAGTAATTTTCTGCGTGAAGCTCAAAGTAGCTCTGTGGATGCGCGCATACCGGACAAACTTCCGGGGCTTTCGTTCCAACTACAATATGTCCACAGTTGCGGCATTCCCATACCTTCACTTCGCTCTTCTCAAACACCTGCGCAGTTTCAATGTTCTTAAGAAGTGCACGATATCTCTCCTCATGGTGCTTTTCAATTTCTCCTACTGCTCTAAATTTTGCTGCAAGCTCAGGGAAACCTTCTTCCTCTGCTGTTTTAGCAAAGCCATCATACATATCTGTCCACTCGTAGTTCTCTCCTTCTGCAGCAGCAGCTAAGTTTTCTTTTGTATCACCAATTCCTGCTAATTCCTTGAACCACATCTTAGCATGCTCTTTCTCATTATCTGCAGTCTTTAAAAACAATGCTGACATCTGCTCGTAACCTT
>ERZ506929.87-NODE-87-length-70255-cov-8.282436_pt1 | contig 70255 bp, 69 predicted proteins | sample MGYA00513173_ERZ506929 | MGnify/ENA metagenome assembly ERZ506929 | reverse complement strand
TAAAACGATTTTTTTAATACAATATTGTTGCCACACTTAGGACATTTTCCTACAAGGGGTCCCGAGCGCTTAGTGGGAATTTGTACCCCTTATCGATACAAATTCCCCGTAGGCGCTAGGGACCTCTTTAGCTCCTTGGAAGCTGTCAGTAGTATACCTAATAATTTATCTACATTCCCTTTAGTAACGTGTAACTTTCCAAATTTACAAAAGCGACTCATAGAATTATTTCCTCCCGTTAAATAATAGATAACTATTAAAAATAGACAATACTTGCTCATAAGTAACGGTACTTAAATTGTTTACTTTGGCGTGTTTCATTGCTTGATGAAACTGATTTTTAGTAAACAGTTGACGATATTCTCGATTGACCCATTTTGAAACAAAGTACGTATATAGCTTCCAATATTTATCTGGAACATCTGTGGTATGGCGGGTAAGTTTTATTAAGACACTGTTTACTTTTGGTTTAGGATGAAAGCATTCCGCTGGCAGCTTAAGCAATTGCTGAATCGAGACTTGAGTGTGCAAGAGCAACCCTAGTGTTCGGTGAATATCCAAGGTACGCTTGTAGAATCCTTCTTCAACAATCAGATAGATGTCAGACGCATGGCTTTCAAAAACCACTTTTTTAATAATTTGTGTGCTTAAATGGTAAGGAATACTCCCAACAATTTTATACCTCTGTTTGTTAGGGAATTGAAACTGTAGAATATCTTGGTGAATTAAAGTGACACGAGTATTCAGTTTTAATTTTTCTGACGATAAGTTGAATAGATGACTGTCTAATTCAATAGACGTTACCTGTTTACTTATTTTAGCCAGTTTCGTCGTTAAATGCCCTTTACCTGTTCCAATTTCGTAAACGGTATCGGTTTCTTTTAAATTCAATTGTTTTATTATTTGGTTGAGTACTTTTTCACTCGTTAAAAAGTTTTGAGAATATTTTATATTTTTGTTCATGTAATCACTCCTTCTTAATTACAAATTTTTAGCATCTAATTTAACTTCAATTCCTATTATACAAAATTTTAAGATACTGCACTATCAACACACTCTTAAGTTTGCTTCTAAGTCTTATTTCCATAACTTCTTTCATTTGGGAATAATTCAAGCTGGCGAATCATATAATGTGTACTTGGAATGTAATCAAAATAAAACAATAGTGCTAGATATAAACTCCATGGAATTGGGCGTGTCCGATTTTCGTAGGCACTATAAGTTTGTCGTGAAATACCAACAGCCGAAGCAATTTCTTCTTGTGATGCACCAACTTTTCCTCTGAGTGCGGGTAACTCAATCGCCAATTGAGTGGCCAAGTTCTCTTTCTCATCTTTACTAAAATTCCAAAACTGCTTATAAGCATCTCGCCCTACAAATTGAATCAATAAATCTCCTCCTGGGTATACTCTTTCGTAGAGTACATTACTCCACGAAAAAACACCGCCAAACACTGAAAACTCAGCATTATTTGACGGTGTTGACAATTTATTTGACGGCTAATAAATCAGAAAGCCGTTGCATATTTTCTCTTTTTAAATCCATGGATGGGTGTACATAGCGATTCATTGTAATATTCACGCTGGCATGACCCAATATTTCGCTGAGACTTTTTACATCGAATCCAAGCTCTATGCACCTTGTAGCAAATGTATGACGTAACGAGTGATAATTTGCGGAGGTGATTCCGCTGTTTTTCAATACCTTCTTAAAATGATTTTGCATGGTTCTTGGTTCTAATGGATTCTGATCGCTATTGGTTAGGATGTAGCCAGTAGAAGAAGCTTTGTGTGCTGTAAGAATAGTCATTAAGCCATGGGGTACTGGAATAGTACGGATGGAGCAAGCACTTTTTGGTGTGGTAACAACAATCCTTGTCTTGTATTCACTGTTGGTTCTATCTTGGATTCTCTGGAGCGTTTGATGCACGTGGATTGTGTAATCTGAGAATGAAACATCTTCCCATCGTAACGCACAAATTTCACCTACTCTGAGACCAGTGAATAAACATACTAATATACCAATATTGCAGGAATCAAGATTAGAATACAAGTATTGGCATAATTTTTCCTGTTCAGCACGACTCAAAACTCTCATTTCCTTCGTTTGACGTTTTATCTGTATAGATCGTGCGTCACAAGAAATGGCTTTCCCGTTTCGGGTGGCAAATTGTAAGACATTTCGAATTAGAGATAAAATATCTGAAACAGTTTTAGAGGAAAGTCCATTCTCCTTTAATCCACCAGAAACAAGGAAAAAATTACACTGCGTTTCAATAAACTCGTGTGTTATATCACGCAATTGTTTGCTTCCGAACACAGGAAGTATATACGAGCTGAGAAGATTCCTATATTTGTTGCTTGTAGATTCCTTCACTTTAGGACATATAGCTTGAAACCATTCCATAGCAACCTGTTCAAATTGATCTGAGCTAATTTCTGGATCGACAGTGACAGAATTACTCGTGCACGAACTTTGACTGATAAGTTTTGCCTTGACTTCTCGATATGACTTTGCATAAACATAACCGTAATTGGCTTTGCCTGTAGAAGATCGGGACTTAATGTATCTTCCTTCCCATCTGCCGTCTTTCCTTTTGTAAATATTTTCTCCTTTTCGTGCCATAAGGTACACCTCCTTCAATATGACTATAATTCTGACGGCAAATTGTGACTTTGGAACTTTCTAAGATGGATTTTTGTGCAAAACCTCGTGTTTTATGTCCCTAACATATTGACAAACAGTGCGACAATTTGTAAAATAAAGATATAAACTAAAAAAAACAGAGAAGAATGCGATTCGTGGAGTAATGTACTCTACGAATTTTTTATTTTAAAGAACCTCAAGATAGCTCATATTGTCGTCTTGGGGTTCTTTTCATTCTATCATTTAATGCAATCTGCCTATAAAATTTTATCATATTGCATTTATAAATGCAACTTGCACCCGATGTTGGTTGTTGAGATTTTTGGTACATTTTATAATGTATAGCAGAATCATACACAGCATGGAGGTGATTGAAACGCAACCGGAAATTGATTACGTTAAGATTGGTCAGCGCATTAGAGCTGCCCGACTGGAAAAGGGTTATAGTCAGGCTGATTTGGGTGCGTTGGTTGGTTGCTCGAACAATCATATGAGCCATGTTGAAGTTGGACAGACGAAAGTTTCTTTGGCAATGCTTCTAAAACTGGCATTCGTCTTGGAAAAGAACTTTGACTATTTTTTACTGGATACCCCATATGCAAAATGCGACAGCATCATTGATAATGAGATTGCTGCAAAACTGAAAAAGTGTAATGTAACAACATTGATAACCGTAGGAAAGTTGATTGATGTCTTGATTGACCAGCAAGAGATGATAAAAAAAGCGGAGCTTGATTGATATAATGAAAAAGAAGCCCATTGACGGTACAGAGTGAACTGCTATGGGGTTCTTTTTTGCAGCACAATATACTGATTCTTTAAGAAGCAAAAAGTCCACCAGTCATGATGCACTACGCATCGTACTGGTGGACTTTTTCTGTAAAGATATAAAAATAGATATTCATATATCGCCATAACCAATGTCGTTATCGTAGGCATGAAGATCTTCTTTCAGGAAATCTGCTTTACGAATATACATCGAATTTACCAGCTCTCCTTTTTCGTGGAGCAGGCTGAATTTGTAGTCTAATAATGCTGCCGGTACATAGAGCATTTTAGCCGTTTCAAAAAATGTGTGTTCCGAAAGGCATTCCAGGACTTTCCCATCTTCTAACAGAAGCTCCGCCGCAAAGAAGTTTGCTTCATTTTCTTCGATTGATCTATCATCAAAAACTTCCATTTCTTGAAAGCCGTGCATCATAGCGATTTTTGTATGCAGGACAGCGTGTCCTAATTCATGTGCGACTAATATACGCTCCAGGATACCGTTCACATTGTGATCTATCACGATATTCTTTTGTCTGGACTGGTAATAGAAGAAGCCCTTCAATTTCTTCTGTAAATCGTAATAGTGGATTTTGATACCTAACAGCTGACATAGCTCGTAAGGGTCTCTGGTGTGATATTTTCGCACAAGCTTATCGACAGTTTCAATGATATGCTCTGCCGTTTTCATTTGCTTCACCTCCGAATCGCACACAGAAAACATATTCTGTGCTTGAGGATTTTACTCTTTATCTTTATGCTTTCTGTATTTCTTCGGAGTGTACTTTTCCCGTGCTGTTTTCTTAGAGTCCATATAAACTGACATAATCGCCTGGAAGAATACATCTTTTGCGTCCTCGTCCAATTCTCCACCGGCAAACAGAGAATTTACACGACCCAACACTTCCTGAGCTTCTTTTGCTCCTTTTGAACCGAAGTTTTCCTTTGCCTCTAAAATAAACATATCCTGATCTATATGGCTCTGGCTATCCGTTTCAGATTCGTCCAAAAGATAGGACACAGAGATATGCAGCGCTTCAGCAAGTTTTCTGATGTTGCTTTTTCTGGGGAGTGTTCCGAGCTGCTCATAGGTGTAAAGGGATCTTTCGGAAATGCCGGTCATCTGGGCAAGCTCCGTTTGAGATAGGTTCATAGCCAAACGAGCTTCTTTAATTTTTTCTCCAAATGTCATGGTAGTATCCTTCCTTTCAAAAAATATTTATTCGTAACTTCCGATTATTTGTTGACAAACTTCTGGAAAATGCTATAATAAGAATCATAACAGAAGTTTTAATTCCACTTAATTATATATCGGAACTTTTATAAAGTCAAGAACTTCCGATTTCACTTCTGTTATTTTAATCAAATATCGGAAGTTATAGTCATTCTTGTCCCATGGTATTTGTTTCCCTTTAGCCAAGTGACAGGAGTTAGAAAGGAATTCTTATTTTATGGATTAGGCTGAAAGGAGATTCTGAATGAGCAGATATAATACACAGGTATTAAGCAGTATTCGAATGCTTTGCCGGATGCAGAACATTGACGAGAAGGTTCTGTATGAAAGAGCAAAGCTGATTTTATCCATATATCGAGAGGTGTGCTGGTCTACCATTGATCGTGCGAATGATGTATGTGATACCCTTATTTGTACTTACGGTGACAGCTTAGATGGTGCATTGATTTATCTGGAGAACTTTGCTCCGGATGAAGCGAGAGAACGATTTGAAGAACGCATTCGCAGCTTATTTGAGACAAAGTGGATCATTGAACTGGTAGATATGGCTATGTTGAAAATCAGAGAATATCCAGATAAAGGCGCTCTGTACTGTGAGATTATCTCAAAGGCATATCTCAACCGCTTCAAGTACAGGGAATCAGAAATGCTGGAGGTTTTGAATATGGAACGCAGCACCTACTATGACCGAAAGAAAGAAGCGATACTGTTATTTGGTCTGTCACTTTGGGGAACAGCCATTCCTAAATTGAAAGATTTCCTGGAAAGTGCCCGGGAGGAAGAAGCATTGTGTTATTGTGAATGCTAAGACAGGATTTTAGTCCGACTAAAATCCGATGAAAATACGACGGTTCCCCTACTGAAAGTCCGACTTGTCCAGTGTTAAAATGGCTATGCTGGGAGATAGCGGCATAAAATTGAATAGAGAGAGTTACGCCTCGTGCCTGTAATGGGTACGGGGCTTTTTTTATACCTGCCTATTTTCCCCCATAATTAACACAAAGGCATGAACGAGAGCTTGGAGTAATTTACTCCGGCTCTTTTTTTATGCCTGCAAGGAGGACAGGCAGATGGCAAAGGGTATTGAGAATCGGGCACGATCTCCTCCCGCTGTTTTTGATTTTGCAACTTCACAAATTCAAAAACACGGAGGAACGAAAATGTATTACGACTTGGTTGAAAGCGGAAAAAGAATTAAAGCCTTGAGAAAGGAACATGGGCTTACACAGGAACAGCTTGCGGAGCAGTTAGGTGTTGCCGCAAACACCATTGCACGAATTGAAACCGGCAACAGAGGTATCTCTATTGATTTGGCAATCGAACTGGTTGTGCGCTTTGAGACAACCCTTGATTACATATTTTTAGGTCGTGAATAACCTCAAAACTATACCTACGAGGCAATAAAAACTTGCATGAGGAACAGGTACAATTTAGATACAGCCAAAGAAAATCGGCTGCTTGATCCTTGAAAACTGAATACACAGTCATCGAATACGTTCCTGTTGCCGGTGCGAGAGCATCAGCCACATCAGCGGTACGCCGAGACGTATCGGATAGAGAAACAGAACGACTTTCTTCTATAAATTAAGCGCTTGTCTCTCTCCCGATGCCAGCGATCAATACTGGCTTGTAAATATTGGGTTGCTCCCAATACGGCCATGAAAGCAACAGGATTAAAGATACTTCTCTACGGAGCTGGCGGAGAACCCGGCAGAGGTTAGATTCCTATGGAACTGATTCGCAATCAGTCGTTCGGTGATTCCCTGAGGGCGTAAGCCCTCTTTCCCAGGGGTGCGTGGCAAATATGGGACACATAGACTTTTGGACTGACTGCCTGATTCCTTTCTGGCAGTCAGTTATTACATAGCCAACGAAAGGAGGTCATGGCACATGATGAAAGAAAATTGGGTATATTGCCGTGGTGATATTTATTGCGCCAAGCTGGACCCGGTAGTTGGGTCGGAACAAGGCGGCATCCGTCCGGTTATCGTCATTCAGAACGATACCGGTAATAAACACGCTCCCACATTGATTGTGGCAACGGTCACCACCAGAATCCATAAGAAAGCGAATATGCCGACGCACTTTGTTATTTACGACAATCCTGCATTCAAAGAAGCGTCCGTTGTTCAGCTGGAACAGATTCGTACCATTGATAAAAGCAGGATTGATAATTACTTAGGTAAGGTAACGCCCCGTGAAATGGTAGCGATTGAGAAAGCCTTATCTGTCAGCCTGGCAATGGAACAGCTGAAAAAGCGTTCCCCAAAACATAAAGCAAAGAGAGCGAAGGAGTGAACATAAATGTTTGAAGAAAGAATCGCTGCCATGAATCAGCGCACCGAAGAAGCGATGGCTGCTAACGCAGTTCAGTTTGATAAGAGAACCTATACGGTTGATGAGATTCAGGATATTCTGGGCATCAGCAGAACCAGCGCATACAACCTTGTGAAAAAGAAAGTTTTCCATAGCGTCCGCATCGGTGGCAGTATCAGAATCTCCAAAAAGAGTTTTGATGAGTGGTTGGATCATCAAATGTAAGATTTGTCAAGGGCGTCGTACAACCCGGCGACAAACTTCAAAACATATTGAGAGTTCGATAAAATGTAGCCATGACAAGAAACACATGGCTACATTTTTTACATAGGAGGTTGTACGATGGCGGAAATGAGAAAACGCACGAGTATGTCTGTTCTGGAAATGGGCAGGATGCTCGGTCTTGGTAAAACGGAGTCATACTGGCTCATTAAGAAGAATTACTTCAAAACCATTCTTGTCGGCAACACCATGAGGGTGATGATCGACAGCTTTGAAGAATGGTATGCCAATCAGTTCAAATACCAGAAGGTCGATGGAACCCCTCCCGGCGAGGAATTGAAGAAAACTACATATTCAATGGAGGAGCTTGGACAGCGCCTTGGGCTGAAAGAAGCGACTGCTTACGAACTGGTTGCCAAAGGGCATTTTGATGTGGTCGATGTCCTGGGCAAGCGCAGAGTGACAAAGGAGAGCTTTGAAAGATGGTATGCTTCTCAAACCGATTACCGCACGGTAGAGGATCAGGAACTGGATGCAGATATTATGGCATCCACCTACGGTCTGCCGGAAATGGCAAGAATGCTTGGGGTACATCGTCAGACCATTTACTATATCGTTGCCAATGAAGATTTTGAGCTTATCAAGGTTGGCAGGTATAAGCGAGCTACCAAAGAGAGCTTTGAAAAATGGTATCACAATCAGACCCGCTACCAGTTAGCGGAAGATAGACAGGAAAGGAGCTGATTACATGGCATCTATCGTTAAGAGAAAAAAGAAGTATTCTGTGGTTTATACATACACCGATGAGAACGGCAACAAGCGTCAGAAGTGGGAAACCTTTGAAACGAATGCCGAAGCAAAGAAAAGGAAGTTGCAGGTTGAATATGAGCAGGAGTCCGGAACCTTTATTCCCCCTTCTGCTAAAACCGTCAATGATCTTTTGGATGAGTATATGTCAATCTATGGTGTGAACACCTGGGCGATGTCTACCTATGAAAGCAGAAAGAGCCTGATTGCAAACTATATTCGTCCCCTCATCGGTGATATGAAGCTGGAGGATGTCACGCCGAGAATCATGGACAAGTATTACCGAGATTTGCTTTCTGTCAAAGCGGTTTCTTCTAAGTATGTAAAAGCCCGTACAGAATATCTGACTCCGCATACTGTCCGAGAGGTTCACAAGACATTGCGAAATGCTTTCAATCAAGCGGTCAAGTGGGAATTGATGACCAGAAACCCTGTGGAGCACGCTACGCTGCCGAAAGAAGAACACAAGACCAGGGATATCTGGACAGCAGAAGTGCTCCAGAAGGCTCTGGAAGCCTGTGACGATGATATTCTTCGTCTGGCTATTAACCTTGCCTTCTCCTGTTCCCTGCGAATGGGCGAGCTTCTGGGGCTTACCTGGGACTGTATTGACATTTCCCCCACCAGTATTGAACTTGGTCAGGCAAGCATCTTCGTTGAAAAGGAGTTGCAGAGAGTAAATCGTGAAGCGATGGCAGATCTGGACGGTAAGGACATCATGTTCAAGTTCCCACCGACCTTCGCCAGTACGCATACCGCATTGGTTCTCAAAACTCCTAAGACCAAAACAAGTGTCCGCAAGGTGTTCTTACCGAAAACCGTAGCGGAAATGTTGGTACAGCGAAAGGCTGACATCGAAGAACTGAAAGACCTTTTCGGTGACGAGTTCGTAGACTTCAATCTGGTTTTCTGTTCTTCCAATGGCAAGCCGATTGAGGGGCAGGTTATCAACCGTGCTTTCAATAAGCTGATTGAGGAGAAGGGACTGCCGAAAGTGGTTTTCCATAGTCTCCGACATTCCAGTATCACTTACAAGCTGAAGCTGAACGGCGGCGATATGAAATCCGTTCAAGGCGATTCCGGTCATGCACAGGTCAAGATGGTAGCGGATGTTTACTCCCATATCATCGACGATGACCGCAGACTGAACGCTGAAAGAATGGAAGCTGCGTTCTACTCAGGCAGACAGGCAACGCCTGAGCCGGTTCAACCAGCCGCAACGGAAAGCTCCGCTGATGATAAAGAACTTCTTCTGAAGCTTCTGCAAAATCCGGAAATGGCAGCACTCCTGAAGTCGCTGGCAAAAACATTATAGTAACTGCAAGGGCAGATCCTTTTACATAGCTACAATAGCTGTAAAAGGGTCTGCCCTTATTTTTTTGTTATGGAGGTCAACGAGTATGGATAGAATCTTTATGGACGAGTATTACGAGCATCTGAGAGCTGACAATATCGAGGCATTTTCCAAGGAAAGGAACGACGAATATGTTGGCAGAGCTGAGGAATACAAAGCAGCAAAGTCGGCATTGCTTGAAGGATTGGGACTTGAGCATTTGTTTGACCATAGCCATGAACTGACTCCGAAAGAGAAAGAAATATGGATGCTGTTCGATAGGGTTGATGTAGCAGAGCTTCTTGCAAGGGATGCTTTTGCCAAGGGTGCTTATATGCTCGGCGCTGAGGATAGAGAGATTATGCTGAAATAAAAAAAGACCTGCTTCGGCGGGTCTAAATTACATAGAATCATTGAGTCTGAAAAACCTTTGAAATTCTTAATAATTCTGGTTGAAAAATTCATTTTGAAATGATATATAAAACAGACTGAAATCTGTGTCTAAGGACACCCGCACCCTCACACGAGAATGAATAGGATTTCCTATCATTTCGCATCACGAGAAGTTACATAGTGACATTTACTTGCACTTGCAACGTCCACCAAAAATCGAAAGACTTGCTAATTTCGAGCCAATCGGACGGTGTAAAATCCCTCTGAATTAGCTATCACAGCGTAGTATCAGATGGGATTTGAAATGCTGAAAAACCTTGTATTTCCAAGCATTTTTAAGCATTAGATGCCACTTCCCGATGTCGTATCGGGTCTACTCCTAAGCGATAGGTCGGGGGTTCGATTCCCTTCCAGGACACCAGTAAACACACGCGTTTGCCGATTCGGCAGGCGCGTTTTTTTGTTGGCAAAACTATTATTGGAAAAATGTGGATATGCATTTTAGTACTAAGGATATGAAACTCATGAAATTTTATTTTAGTTCAGATTAATATGGAATAATTGACTTGCAAAGCAGTAGAGAAAAAATAACTGAATAATAATCAAAACAAAAAAGCCCTGCCTTATAAAGGCGGGACTTTTTTGTTTTTAGCTGTGAGGATATTTAACAATTGGTTTATTTACAATATAAAAAGCTGCCAAGGTTTGCTTGAGGCTTAAGCTACTGCTGTATTAGCGCACAGTTTATTTTTGTGTGGAAAATACTTTAGTAAATTAAGCAAAGTAAAAAAATAACTCAGATCAGTAAGACGTAAAAATGATTTGGAGATTATTTCTCCGTAGAAAATTATATGTTGGCGGCAAGCCCATGCAGGCGGGATTGTTACGATAGAAGTTCTGGCGTTTTACTCTAACTTTTTTAAAAAAACATATTAAAAAGTAAATGAAAATTTCTTGCTTGGATATTTTGTTTGTAACGGGTGTAAGATTTATCCGAAGCAAGAAACCGCATAAAGAAAAATGCTGCAAAGCTGGCTTTATGTATGATTTGCCGAAAGCCAAGATTCCCATCCGCTGCTGACGGCAAATAATCGAAAGGAGAGGTTTTATTATGAATCAAGACGACAACAGTAATAAAATAGGTGTCGTTGCTGCAACATTGATGGTTGCCGGTAATATGATGGGTTCCGGCGTATTTATGTTGCCTGCGAATTTGGCGGCAATAGGAGGCGTTGCAGTATTCGGCTGGATAGTTACCTGTATAGGTGCTATTGCTCTGGCACTTACATTTGCAAAGTTATCTTCTATTGATCCTGCTGCCGGCGGTCCTTACGCTTATACGCGTCAAGCCTTCGGCGATTATATGGGGTATCAGACAAACCTCATTTACTGGCTGGCAAATGTTATCGGTAACGTTGGTCTGGCAGTTGTAGGTATCGGTTATCTGATCAGTTTTTTCCCGGCTTTAAAAAATCCATTTGCTTTTGCTCTGGCGCAGATCTGCGTTATCTGGCTGTTTGCTTACGCTAATATGATCGGCCCTAAACTGGTCGGGCGTATTCAATCAGTAACCACTACTCTGGCATTGATTCCTATTATCGGTACCGCAATCTTAGGCTGGTTCTGGTTTGACGGCAAAACCTACATGGATGCATGGAACGTAACAGGTAAAAGCACTGTCAGTGCTATTGGTATGACATTGAACTTTACTTTGTGGGCTTTTATTGGCGTCGAGAGTGCTTCTGTATCTGCCGGCGTTGTTAAAAATCCTAAAAAGAATGTTCCAATTGCAACTATTGGCGGTGTAATTTTAGCCGCTGTCTGCTATGTTTTAAGTTCTTCTGTTATTATGGGCATGATTCCGAACCATGCACTTGCAAATTCATCGGCACCTTTTGCTGATGCCGCAAGACTGGCCTTCGGTGAAATCGCTGGTAACGGCGTAGCTATCTGTGCGGCTTTAGGCTGCCTGGGTTCGCTGGCAGGCTGGACGCTGCTGGTTGGACAAAGTGCTAAAGCTGCTGCTGATGACGGTTTGTTCGGTAATGTTTTTGCCCGTACCAACTCTAAAGGCGTGCCTTCTGCAGGCTTGGCTATTGTTGCTGGTATCATGACAATACAGGTTTTGGCAACCATGTCGCCTTCTGCCAGTCAGCAATTTGGTAAGATCGCATCAATAGCCGTTATCCTGACTTTACTGCCTTATATTTATTCCAGTATTTCTATCAAGGTTTTAGGTTACGGAAAGTTATCACCGAAAGATTACAATAAATCATGTATCATCGGTTTGATAGCAGCTGTCTACAGTATGGCTGCACTTGTAACATCCAATGGTAACCAGACACGGTGGTCACTGATCTTCGTTATCGCTACGATCGTATTCTTCTCCGGCGCTGTTACCAGAAAACATGAGCTGGAAGAGCTGCACGAAACTCCTGGCGGATTCTCGCCGAGATGGGTTCGTTACACTTCCCTGGCTATTACGATCCTTACCTTGGTCGGTACGTTCTGGTACTCTGTCGGTATCGATAAAAATATGGAACTCAAACATCGTACTAACATAACGACTACTACACAAGCTCCGGATAAGGTAGGTTCTACTACTACTCAATCTGTTAGCATAGATAACTAAAAAATTAATTAAGGAGTGAAAAAAATGATTATTTCCAAAACAAAAGGCAAAAGAATTTTGTTGGTACATGACCTTTGCGATCATAATACCCTGGATGAAAGTGCTCTCGATAAACTGAGTAATGTTTTAGGAGAACATGAAATTGAAGTGCTCAACGCTACAACAGCATTCGATGCCGAAATGATGATTGTCGCTGACCCGATGATCCAAGCAATACTTCTGGACTGGGATCTGGCAGAAGACAATACACATCAGGCTGCTAAAGATGTTTTAAACAAACTGCGCAGCCGTGCCGAAAACGTACCTGTATTTTTATTTGCAGATCGTGCCGACGTTGCTGATATTCCTCTGGAAGTATTGAAAGAAACCAGTGACTTCATCTGGTTGTATGAAGATACTGCTAACTTTATTGCCGGCCGTATCGAAGCAGCGATTGATACTTATTTGAAAAATCTGCTGCCGCCGATGTTTAAGGCTTTGGCTAAATTCTCTCAGGTGCATGAATATTCCTGGCATACTCCGGGTCATACCGGCGGTACTGCTTTTATGAAAGCACCTGCAGGACGTGCTTATTTTGATTTCTTTGGCGAAAATCTGTTCCGCAGCGATTTATCGATCTCTGTCGGCGAGCTTGGTTCTTTGCTTGATCATTCCGGACCGATCGGTGCCAGTGAAAAATATGCCGCTAAAGTATTCGGCGCTCATCGTACCTATCATGTTACCAACGGTTCTTCTACCTCTAACAGAGTAATCTTTATGGCTTGCGTAACTCATAATCAGGTTGCATTGTGTGACCGTAACTGCCATAAATCCATAGAACAGGCGATGACCATGAGCGGCGCTATCCCTAACTATATGATGCCGCTGCGTAACTTCTACGGTATTATCGGTCCTATCCCGCCGCAAGCTTTGCAGGCTGAAGCAATCAAGAAAACTATTTCTGAAAACTCCTTGATTACTAAAGATATAGATTCTACTCCTGTACATGCAATCGTTACCAACTCCACCTATGATGGTTTGTGTTACAATGCCCGTCGTGTTGAAGAATTACTTGGACAAAGCGTTGACCGCATGCATTTTGACGAAGCATGGTATGGCTATGCCCGCTTCAATCCTATTTATAAAGACCGCTTTGCCATGTACGGCAATCCTGCCGACCACAAACCAACTGATATGACGGTTTTTGCAACTCAATCCACCCATAAATTACTGGCTGCTCTTTCTCAGGCTTCCTTCATTCATATCCGTGAAGGTAAAAAGAATGTCGATCACAGCCGTTTTAATGAATCCTTTATGATGCAGGCATCTACCTCCCCGAACTATCCGATTATTGCTTCTAACGATATCACAGCAGCAATGATGGATGGTAAAGGCGGTAAAGCGCTGACTGACGAATCGATCCATGAAGCAGTAGCCTTCCGTCAATTGATGGCAAAACTGAATGCAGACTTTGCCGATCAGGGCGAATGGTTCTTTAACTGCTGGCAGCCTGATTTTGTTAAAGACGCTGAAGGCAAGAAAATTGCTTTTCGTCTGGCCAATCCCGAATACCTGGCTACCGAACCGGAATGCTGGGTCCTGCATCCTAATGAAGCATGGCACGGCTTCGGTGATATCGAAGACGGATACTGCATGTTAGACCCGATCAAAGTATCTATCACCACTCCGGGCATCGGTCCTGACGGGTTGGGTAAAATGGGCGTACCTGCTTCCATTTTGTCCGCTTATCTTACTGCCAATGGCATCATTCCTGAGAAGACAACTGACTTTACTGTTCTGATGCTGTTCTCTATCGGTATTACTAAAGGTAAATGGGGCACTTTGATCGATACCTTGATCAAATTTAAAGAAGACTATGACAACAACACTGCTTTGGAAGAAGTATTACCTGATGTTGTTAAAGCAGCTCCGCAGCGTTATACAGGTATGGGCCTGCGCGACTTGTGCGAGGAAATGTTTGCAGCAATGAAAGAGCTCAAAACGACAGAATTTATGTCCGAAGGTTTCGCTGTATTGCCGCATCCTGATATGAGCCCGGCAGCAGCTTATGAACAACTGGTGCTTGATAATGTTGAAAAAGTAGATCTTGACGGTGTTGCTGAGCGTACCTTAGCTACAGGTATTGTTCCTTATCCGCCTGGAATTCCGCTGATCATGCCTGGTGAAAATGCCGGTCCTGCCGACGGCCCTGCACTTGGTTATCTGAAAGCCTTAGAAGGCTTTGACAGACAATTCCCTGCTTTTGAACATGATTCCCATGGCGTAGAAGTAGAAAATGGTAAATATTACGTTACCGTTTTGAAAAAATAACGGTCAGCTACCGTTCATATAGATACCCTTTCCCCTTGATAACAGGCGTCACCAGTTTCGGTGGCGCCTGTTATTTTTATACCTTTTTAAAGGTGGGAATGTAAAATACAAAACCAGGTCTGAGAGTGAAGAAATAAATAAAATAAAGCTTGCGTTTTTACTGTGTATGACTGACAATAAAAGCAGAGAACTTTTGGTAAAGGTTGTGAATTGTGATGAAGAATATAGATTTGACAGAGGTTTTGGCTGCTGCCAGAGGCGAAGTCCCAGCTGACATAGTGTTAAAAGGCGGTTGTATTTTCAATAGTTTTACAGGTGAATGGGAAATTGGCGATGTAGCTATAGTTGGAGAAACTATTGCCGGTATCGGCAGCTACAGCGGTAAAAAAGAAATTGATGTTACCGGTAAATATGTGACTCCCGGTTTTATGGACTCTCATCTGCATATTGAAAGTACAATGGTTGCTCCGCGTGAGCTGGCAAAAATTTTACTTTTGAATGGAGTAACGACGATTTTTGCCGATCCTCATGAAATTGCTAATGTCCTTGGAACAGCAGGGATTGAATTGATGCTTACAGAAACAGAGGCAATACCTTTAGACGTTTTCTTTATGTTGCCTTCTTGTGTGCCTGCTACTGAAATGGAGACCAGTGGTACCGTGCTTACAGCTGCAAAGCTAGAGCCGCTGGTCAGTCATCCAAGAGTACTGGGATTGGGTGAGATGATGAATTATCCGGGGACGATCAATGCTGCGGCAGCAGTGCTTGATAAACTTGCGTTGGCTGGCTGCAGCCTGTGCGATGGGCATGCTCCAGGTGTAAGCGGTAAAGCTCTCAATGCTTATCTGGCCGTAGGGATCAGTTCTGACCACGAAGCAACAACGGCGGATGAAGCAATGGAGAAACTGCGCCGAGGTGCTTATCTGATGCTGAGAGAGGCTTCTGGGGCCCATAATTTGTTAGCCTTACTGCCGGCAGTAACGCCGCTTAATTGCCGCCGCTGCTGTCTGGCAACAGATGACAGGCATTTAGATGAGCTTGTGAGTGAAGGCAGCATCAATTATTTGATTGAGATTGGTACAGCGCATGGTTATCCTGTTGAACAGTTATTACAGATGGCGACCTTGAATACAGCAGAAAGGTTTCGACTGTATGACAGAGGTGCATTAGCACCCGGTTATAAGGCGGATATCTGTGTTTTTAATAATCTGGTAAATTTTCAGCCACAGCTGGTCCTAAAAAACGGTGTCGTTATTGTAAATAAACAAAAACTGCTCTGGCAGTCACCGCCGCTGCTAAAAGATCCTGAGAATACCATGCACTTGGAAGATGTGCGTGAACAGCAGCTGCGCTTGCCGGTAATGAATGGCAGAAAGGCCCGTGTTATCCGCATTGTTCCAGAGCAGATTTTGACTGAAACAGAATATGTGCAGCCTAAAGCAGAAGCTGGTTTCGTTGTGAGTGATACTGAGCGTGATATTCTAAAACTGGCAGTTTGGGAAAGACATGGTAGTAATGGGAATACAGGTGTAGGCCTGGTACGGGGCTTTGGTTTGCAGCGCGGTGCTTTGGCTTCGACTGTAGCGCATGATTCGCATAATCTGATTGTGGTCGGGGTTGACGATCAGGACATGCTGACGGCTGCAGTTGCTTTGCAGGAAGCCGGCGGTGGCCTGGCAGTGGTGGCAGATGGAGAAGTAAAAGCTATGCTGCCTCTGCCTCTTGCCGGTCTGATGAGTGATCAGAATACTGAATTTGTGCAGCATAAGCTGCAGCAGCTGAACTTTTGGACTGCTGAACTGGGAGTGCCGGAAAATGTGAATGCTTTTAATTGCCTTTCATTTCTGGCGTTACCGGTTATTCCCAGTTTGAGGCTCAGCGATAAAGGCTTGGTCGATGTTGGTAAATTCGCAATTGTTGATCTATGGGAATAAAATATAAAAAAACGCTCCTTAAAAAAGGAGCGTTTTTTATGTTTCAGGCTTGTACTTCAGTTTTAGGGGCATCTGTTGGTGGAGCTGCTTGCTTTTGGACCAGCGGTGTTTCAAAATAAACGCTGGTACTTGGGAATGCACAGCCAAGATTTTCTTCTTCTAACATTTTCATAATATCGATGTTGATTTGCTGGCGGACATCCATAAAACTGGCGTAAGCGCTGGCCTTAGTATAGCAGATTATTCTGATGTCCAGGCTGCTGCCACCGAAATCCTGAAAATTGACGGTGATGCCGTCGTCATAAACACCATCATGATGCATGAGATATTCGCGCAGGCGGCCGACAAATTTTTCCATTTGCTGATAGGTCGTGTCGTAGGTCAATCCCAACACAAAATCAAGCCGTCTTTTTTCACGTTTGCTGAAATTGGTGATGGCCGTGTTGGAGAGCAGGGAGTTGGGGATATAGACAAGTTCCTGTGGAAAAGTACGCAGACAAGTGCTGCGGAAAGTGATTTTTTCTACAGTGCCTTCGATGCCGTTAGCCGAGATCCAGTCGCCGATCACAAAAGGTTTGTCAATGATGATGACCAGACTGCCGAATACGTTGGCCAGAGAATCTTTAGCGGCTAGGGCGACAGCCAGTGAGCCAATACTCAAACTGGCGATAAACCCGGTAATATCGTAATTCCATTCTTTGGCGATCATGACAAAACCCAAAATGATAAGCAGGATGCGTAAGGTCGTGGAAACCACATTGGATAGCGCCAGATCAAATTCAACGCCTGCTTTAAGGAGTACCTTCATGGCGATACCATGCGTAGTGTCGCTGAGGTTGTAAAGGCCCCAGATGAAACAGATGATGAAAAAGCTGCGCAGAAGCTGATCGATAGAAGGATGGTCAGCTATAAAGGTCAAAGGCGAGCAATTAAGCGCTGCATAAATAGCAAAAATAAATAGGAAAAAATGCACTGGCTTTTCAAAAGCGTTCAGCAGGTCTTCTCCGTATTCAAAGGATGTTTTGCTGTTAAAACGATGCAGTACACGCAGTAATACGGCTCTGTAAAAATAACGTAAAAATGTAAAAAAAACAAACGCCAGAAAAGGTCTGAGCCAGGGCTGCAGAAGAATAAAAAGAGCGTCCAGATCCATTGTAGTTACTCCTCTAAAAGATATTTGTAGATATTGTAACATTTGCGTAAACAAAAAACAATAATTCACATAAGAGTCATACAATTATCTAACTATTTATCATAAATATGTTATAATATATTTTAATCTTCGTTAAGGAGGACTTTGTGTGGAATTTTTAGTAGAGTGGGCATTCGGAGCCTTGATCGTGGTTGTAGGTCCGTTGCTGACGCTGCTCGACCTGCCGGGCAATACAATTATGTTAGCTGCAGGCATAGGTTATGCTTTTTTTGATGAAGCCAGATACTTTGATGGACGTCTTTTATCGGCGCTGGTGCTGGTTTATGCTTTTGGTGAGATCTGGGAATTTATCGTATCGTTTTTTGGAATTCGGCGGCATAAAGTATCGTGGGGTGCGGTATTTCTGATTGCTGTCGGTACTTTTATAGGCGCTGTCATCGGTACAGGCTTTTTCCCGGTGCTGGGCTCTGTTTTGGGCGGCGCAGTTGGTTCGTATATCGTTGCCTTCGGTTACGAGTTTATGCGTACCAGGAATAAGGAGAATGCGTTCGCGCTGGCCTGGAAGGCAGCACAGACACAGTTTGTTGCCATGCTTGGCAAAATCGTCGCATCGTTTGCGATGGCGCTGCTGCTTTTTAAGCAGATTTTTTTGAATAATTGAAACAGTACAATATTAAAGGAGGGTAAAAAATGGTATTTAAATTTTTACACAACAATTTTAATGTGCTTAACTTGGAAAAAAGCCTGAAATTTTATGAGGACGCTTTGGGATTAAAAGAGGTCCGCCGTAAAGTAGCAGGTGACGGCAGTTTTATTTTGGTTTATTTAGGAGACGGACAGACTCCGCATCAGTTGGAATTGACCTGGCTGCGTGACCGTAAGGAACCGTATAATTTGGGCGAGAATGAGTTCCATCTTGCATTTGAAGCTGAAGACTATTCTGCTGCCCATAAAAAACATCAGGAAATGGGCTGTATCGTGTATGAAAATCCAGCGATGGGTATTTATTTTATTGCTGATCCTGATAATTATTGGCTGGAAATTATTCCCAAACATTAATTTTTAAAGAGAAGTGACAGTAATGACCGATCTGAAAAAAATGACTGTGGCTGCCAGCGGTAAACTGCGGCAGGTGGCCTATGATATATTGAATGAACAGACTAGACTGCTGTCATGGCAGCAGGGCGGCAAAGTGCCGCAGGAACAATTTGACAGCTGGCTTGCAGAAGCTGAAGGACTTTATTCTATTGGCAATATTAAGGTTGATGAAGCTTTCCTGGCCAAAGCGCCGAAGCTGAAGGTAATTGCTCAGGCGTCGGTTGGATATGATAATATTGATATCGCTGCCTGCAGCGCACACGGAATTGCAGTAGGTAATACGCCGGGCGTACTGGTGGATGCTGTTGCCGATCTTGCGTACGGGCTGATTTTAGATAGTGCCAGAAGTATTGCCCGTGGCTGGCGGCACGTTGAAAGCGGCAAATGGGGCGAACGGAAGGGCCTTGGCTTCGGCGTTGATCTGGCTGGAAAAACTCTGGGAATTGTCGGGTTGGGTGACATTGGCAGTGCCGTAGTGCCCAGGGCCCAGGCCAGTAAAATGAAGGTTATTTATCATAACAGGCACCGGCGTGCTGATGAAGCAGCGCTGGGCATCAGTTATGCTGGATTTGACGATTTGCTGCAAACGGCGGATTTTGTTTTGGTAACAGTTAATTTAACACCGGCAACGGCTGGAATGTTCAATGAAGAAGCTTTTGCTAAAATGAAACCAACGGCGCGTTTTATCAATATTTCCCGCGGCAGAGTCGTCGAGACGCAGGCACTTTATGAAGCTCTGCGAAGCGGGCAGATCGCTTATGCGGCGATTGATGTGGTTGAACCGGAACCATTGCCCGGTGATCATCCGCTGCTGACACTCTCCAATATTACGGTAACCCCGCACATTGCCGCATCAACGGTGGAAACACGTGATGCCATGGCGAAGCTGGCAGCTGCGAATATTTTGGCAGGTTTGGCGGGGGATCCCTTACCGGCGCAGGTGCAAATAAAAGACTGACAAGTAAAACAGACCAGAAGAAAGGAGGGGGAGCAGTGAAGAAAATGTTATGCCTGCAAGATGTATCAGGTGTGAGCGAAGTCGATTTGGCTGAACGCCTGCGTATCATTACCGGCTGGAAAGCCTGCAGAACTGAAGAATGTGAACGGCGGTTTGAGATCGACGGGGAAGAGGCAGTATTGAGATGCCGCGAAACGGAGTTGCAGCCGCCGGTAAAAAACAGTGAATTAAGGCTTATTGCGAAAGAAGGCATCGTAATCATGGCGGCCAAGCTGCTTCCTCTTCGCGAGATGACTGTTGTTTATACCAGTAAGGAGCTAACGAAGCTGAGTACGGTTGTCGAAAAACTTTGCTGCCGGATGTCGCTGATTATAGCCGAACCGGATCTGAAGCAGCGTTTGGTCCAGGAGAACGGAACCTATGATTTTAGGAAGCTGCCTGCCTATAAAAATGGCAGTCTGCAGGCGATGGCCGTTTGCCATCTTCCTTGGCAGATTTATGTGGTCAGTAAAGCCTGGCAGCAATTTCTGCAGCAGCCGGAAGAAAAGGTTTTTGTAAGACAGCTGCGGGTAAAATTGCGCCGGCTGCGTTCGACTTTGAGTTTTTTTAAACCGGTGCTGCAAAAAAACAGTACAGTTGCCTGGCAAAATACCCTGCGGCAGCAGGGTGAAATACTGTCACGGCTGCGTGAGCTGGATGTGGCTTTAATGACCTGTGAAAAAATAAAGTTGCAGGCAGCCGCTTCAGGCGGTAAGCTGACAGTACCAACTCAGGTGGAAGAGCTCCTGCAGAAGCTGCGTGTGGAGGAAACTGCAGCATGTCTGCAGAAGGCGGACCTTAGCATCATGACCAAAACGCTGGCGCAGTTTAGTATTTGGTTGCATGAGAGGCCATTGGCTTCAAATCTGGCTGATAAAAAAATCAGGAAATTTATCAGCAGACGTTTGAATGAGTGGAGTGAAAAACTGGAAACTATTGATAGAAAATATCCGGATTTTCATAATATGCTGGAACTGCACCAGATCAGGATTAAGATCAAACGTTTTCGTTATGCGCTGCAGACTTTGCCGGAAGTACCGCGCGACAGTAATCTGCTGCGGCGGTTGAAAAGACTGCAGGATATGCTGGGCTTTTTACATGATGATTTTATCAACGCTAAGTTAGTGCAGTGTTTTCTCGAGGATGCTGGTAATGTGCAGCTGCGCTATGAGGCAGGGCTGTTTGCCGGATGGGAACGCGCTAAAGCAGAGGCGGCGGTAGAAATGCTGCCCCAGTTGTGGGAAGATTTCTGCGGCGCGTTGAACGCCTGGCGTAAAGCAAACTTGTAGACAGGAGCGCTGTATGAAAGAGTGGGAAGATTTTTTAAAAGGTTATGGCTTTGTGCCCTGGTCAGCTGGCGGGATGCAGGGATGGTATCGTCAGACTGCATTTGTCAAGGATTGTCTGGCAGGTGAAATTGCCCGCTATTATGCGGATGATTATATAGTGATCCGTCATGAAGGCGATAGATCAGTAAATTGGCTGCGGGAACATTGGCAGAGCAGGGAAGACGTTATGACGCACAGGTTTCTGCTGTTGGACTGCCATGAGACCAGATTGACAAAAAAAGTTTTTTGGCTTGGTATACGCGGCTGGTTGGAAATATTGCAGTATAAGGAGGGGGATGCGGAAAAGCGTTTTGATGATTTGATCTATTTAGCGCAGCAACGGCGCTGCGGCAGAATAATTCTGCAATAAGTTCGCGAAGGGGATATTTTATGTTACTGACCATTTTTGTAATTACGATTCTTTGTTTTGCTGTCGCTTACAAATTTTATGGCGGCTTTCAAAGCCGTTTTTACGATTTAGACCCAAATCGTAAAACTCCGGCTACTGAATTACAGGACGATATTGATTATTGCCCTGCTCATCCGGCGGTTTTGATGGGGCATCATTTTGCCTCGATTGCTGGTGCCGGCCCTGTTGTAGGTCCCATTGCGGCAGCGGCAGCACTTGGCTGGCTGCCAACATTACTTTGGATTATTATCGGTTGTATTTTTTTTGGTGGCGTACACGACATGGGTGCTTTGGTTGCGTCTATTCGTCATAAAGGTATGTCGATCGGCGAAGTTGTCCGTCAATGGATCGGTGCCCGCGGCCACAAGTTATTTCTTGCTTTTACCTGGCTCAGTTTAACACTGGTAATTGCTGTATTTTTGGAATTAGCAGCACAGACCTTTGCTGCTGACCCCGCTGTCGCTTTCACAGCGACCCTGTATATTTTTCTGGCGATGGTTTTTGGTGTCGCTATTTATCACTATGGTATATCTTTAAAAGTCAGTACGATTATTATGCTGCCGATTTTATTCGGTTCGCTGATATTTGGTATAGAAAGCTCCTGGGTGCAGTCAACCTTTGCTCTGAGCCTTGATACCTGGCGTATGGCTTTGATCGTGTATATCTTTGCCGCTTCAGTATTGCCTGTTTGGCTGCTTCTGCAGCCTCGCGATTATCTGGCCTCGTATATGTTATATTTTTCCGTGTTTATCGGCGGTGTGGGCATGATTTTTGGCGGTGCCAGCTATGAAGTAAAATTACCTGCATTTAAGGGGTTTGTTACTGCTTCCGGAGACTGGCTCTGGCCGCTGCTGTTTATTACAGTAGCCTGCGGTGCTATTTCAGGATTCCATTCTCTGGTTGCTTCCGGCACTACGTCCAAACAGCTGAAGCGCGAAACTGATGCTGTTCCTGTTGGTTATGGTGCTATGCTGCTGGAAGGTGTTGTTGGCGTTATTGCGTTGGGTACGATTATGATGAGCGGCGAAATGCTGCAAGGCGGTCCGACTGTTGTGTATGGCAACGGCTTAGGCCAGTTTGCTTCGCTGCTGGGTATTTCTCCGCGCGTTGGTACTGCACTTGGCTTACTGGCTCTCAACTCCTTTATTCTTACCTCGCTTGATACGGCTACCCGTTTGGCGCGTTATCAGCTGCAGGAATTTACAGGCATGAGCTTGAACAAATATCTTGCTACAGCTATCAGTGTTGGTGTGGCCTTAGCTCTTATTTTTGTTAAGACCGGTAAAGTTGCTGCATGGCAGATGATCTGGCCTGTTTTCGGCGCTACTAACCAGCTGGTTGCTGCGATTGCGCTTTTGGCAATGGGTGTTTGGGTAATTCGTTCTCTGAAAAAAAGCGCCGGATTCATTATGTACCCGATGGCTTTTATGCTGGTAACTACTATTGTGGCTTTGGTACAGATGATTGCCGCTAATTTGAATAACTATATCGTATCAGGAATTTCTACTGTTTTGCTGGTACTGACTGTTTTACTGCTCAAAGAAGCATATGCGGCGCTGAAGGCCGCTAAAGCAGAATAGAAAGGACGGTGACTTATGACAAAAATACCATATAAAATCAATTTATCTGAAGATGAGCTGCCGAAATATTGGCAGAATATTCGCCCTTATATGCAGGAGGCTCCGGACCCGTTTATCAATCCGGTGACCTTTAAGCCTTGTACTGCTGATGATCTGCGCCCTGTTTTCTGTGACGAGCTGATTGAGCAGGAGCTGGATAATACCAATAAATTTATTGAAATTCCGGAAGAAATCCGTGATTTTTATAAAATGTATCGTCCATCACCATTGACCAGAGCCTATAATTTGGAAAAAGCGTTGGGTACGCCGGCAGAAATTTACTACAAATTCGAAGGCACTAATACTTCCGGTTCGCATAAACTCAATTCTGCTGTTGCTCAGGTTTATTATGCTAAGCAGCAGGGGCTGACTCACCTGACTACGGAAACAGGTGCCGGACAATGGGGGACTGCTCTTTCGATGGCCTGCGGTTATTTTGGCATTGATCTTTCCGTATATATGGTTAAGGTTTCAGCCGAGCAAAAACCTTATCGTAAGGCCGTTATGGAAACTTATGGTGCCAGAGTTATTCCTTCACCTTCGGATACTACTGAAGTAGGACGCAGGATTTTGGCAGAAAACCCCGGTACAGGCGGGTCCTTGGGCTGTGCTATCTCAGAAGCAATGGAAGTATCGATGAAAACAGATAACTGCCGCTATGTATTAGGCAGTGTACTTAATCATGTAGTGCTGCACCAAAGTATTATCGGCCTGGAAACTAAGCTCGGACTTGATAAATACGGTGTTCAGCCGGATATAGTCATCGGCTGTGCCGGTGGCGGTTCGAACCTTGGCGGGTTGATTACGCCGTTTATGGCAGATAAGCTTGAAGGAAAAAATAATATTCATTTTATTGCCGTTGAACCGGCTTCCTGCCCTTCCTTGACCCGCGGCAGATATGCTTTTGATTTCGGTGATACCGGACAAACTACACCGCTGATGCGGATGTATACTTTAGGCAGTGGATTTATGCCTTCACCTAACCATTCCGGTGGACTCCGTTATCATGGTATGTCGCCGATCGTCTCTAAACTTTATCATGATGGGATGATGGAAGCGCGCAGCGTGGAACAGACAAAAGTGTTTGAAGCAGCTACGATGTTCTGCCGCTGTGAAGGTACATTGCCTGCTCCTGAAAGTTCACATGCTATTCGTGTAGCGATGGACGAAGCAATTAAATGTCGTGAGACCGGCGAGAAAAAAGTTATTGTTTTTGGTTTGACCGGTACTGGCTATTTTGATTTAGCCGCTTATCAGGCTTATAATCAGGGAACTATGGTAGATTATGTTCCTACTGATGAAGATTTGGAAAAAGGCTTTGCTACGCTGCCAAAAGTAGAATATTAAAATTAAACTCCTGCCGCCTATTGCGGCAGAAGTTTTTTGTGAAAAAAGTAAAGCCCCTGCTTATTTAAGCAGGGGCTTTAGTTATTTGTTAATCTTCACAGCAGTCTTCCAGCAGTTTTTTTGCATCGATATATTGAGCAATACCTGCCGCTACTTTTTTAGATTCCTTCATTGCCAAAACTACGGTTGCAGGGCCGTGTACTACATCACCGCTGCTGAAAACTCCGGCTCTGGTAGTCATACCGTAAGGGCGTTCACGGGTAATAACAAAACCACGGTCGTCGACCTGGATACCTTTGGTAGTAGAAACGATACGGGCTGCAGGTCGCTGTCCGATAGCCAGGATAACACAATCACAGGGAATGACTTCCTGACCGCCTTCGGTTACGAACTGACCGTCATCAGTTTTGGTGATGTTTTGTACTAAAAGTCCAGCCAGATCTGTTTCGTCAGATTCTGCCGGTTTGCGGCGGATATTGTTTAAAGCACGCATCTGCTTTTTGTTCAGATAAGCAATGGGCTGCTTCAGAAAATTGAATTGTACGCCTTCTTTAACTGCCGCTTCGTATTCAGACGGGAAGCTGGAAATTTCGGCTTCGGTTTTATGATAGACGATAGTCACGTTTTCTGCACCGCGGCGTATTGCCGTACGAGCGGCGTCCATAGCCACATTGCCGGCACCGATAACTACTACGTTATCGCCGTCATGCAGCAGGGTTTCACTTTCGTCTAATTTTCCGGAATCTGAAAGTACTACCATACGCAGAAAATATGTGGCAGTCAGAATGCCGGACAGTTCTTTACCTGGGATATCTAAAGTACGTGGCAGAGAAGTGCCTGTACCCATAAAAACAGCATCATAGCCCTGTTCGAATAAATCATCAACTGTAAAGTCCGGCCCGACCAGCATGTTGGTCTTGATTTCTACGCCTAAATGCAGCAGTTCAGTGATCTCGCGGCGGACAACGTCTTTTTGCAGACGAAATTCCGGGATGCCGAACAGCAGAATGCCACCAGGTTCTGATTGTCCCTCAAGAATAGTGACGGCGAAATTCATTTTAGCCAGATCGCCTGCCACCGTCAGACCTGCAGGTCCGCTGCCGATAACGGCAACTTTTCCGCGTTTGCCGGTAGAAGGAGGAAGTGGCTTCAGATTATTTTCGTGAGCGAAATCAGCGATAAACATTTCTAAACTGCCGATTTCGATTCCGTGTTTATTTTTAGTTAAAACGCAGTGAGCTTCGCATTGACGTTCATGCGGGCATACACGTCCGCAGATAGCGGGCAGGTTGCTGCGTTCGGCAATTGTTTCGTAGGCCAGACCGATATTGCCTTCACTGAGTGCGCGGATAAACTGCGGGATATTGTTGGCTATCGGGCAGCCGGTGCGGCAGGTGGGCCGTGCACAATTCAAACAGCGGCGCGCTTCATTGATAGCTTCCGACATGGTCATTGTTCTGCTCATTCGTTGTTACCTCGCTTTTCATTTTGCTCGCGATGTTTTTTGATGATTTCTTCCAGTTCTTCCAGTCTGCTGTCCATACGTACCATATAATCTGCCAGACGGTCTTCGTAATCGGCAACTGGATCGGGAAGCTGGTTATGGTTCAGATCGATCATGCTGTCAGGGCTGCTCATATCGCTGGCGGCAATGCGTACTCCATCTTTGGTAACGATACGGCCGGGAACACCTACTACTACCGAGTTTGGCGGTACTTCCTTTAATACTACCGAACCGGCGCCGATCTTGGAATTGGAGCCGACTGTAAAGGATCCCAGTACTTTAGCACCGCTGGAAACGACTACGTTATCGCCGATCGTAGGATGACGTTTGCCTTTTTCCTTGCCGGTACCACCGAGGGTTACTCCCTGATAGAGCGTGACATTAGAACCAAGTTCTGCGGTTTCGCCAATAACAAGGCCCATACCATGGTCGATAAAAAGTCCGGGTCCAAGAGTTGCTCCGGGGTGGATATCGATACCGGTCAGAAATCTGGAAAATGTATTAAGCAGCCGGGGAATCAGTACCCAGCCTTTTAAGTATAATTTATGCGCTAAACGGTGGAGCCAGATAGCATGCAGACCGGGATAACAAAGTGCTGCCTCCAGCCTGGTTTTGGCTGCAGGATCGCGGTGCATAACTGCATCAATGTCGGTTTTAATTTGGTCTAACATGACAGACTCCTTTCGTAAACAGTTTTAAAGTGACTTCTTAACTTATATATTTTAGCACAGGGTATTTTCCAATGCAAATTATTGCAATGACAGACATTATCGCAGAAAGTTAAAAATATGAATAAAGTATACAAAATATAATGGAATTGTAAAATTTTGTAAGTTGTGGTAAAGTTTAAAGAAATAAAAGTTCATAATCAAACAAAATGCTTAGAATTAAACCTGTACCACTGATAGTATTTATGCTATAATTAAAAACGATTTACAAGAATAAAGTGTATACTATTTCAAAGCGAGGTGTTTATTACGGACAAAGATGTGATGAAAGCAAAAGTATGCGCCGCTATTGATGCCTGGGCCGCTAAAGTCGAAGCTTTAGCGCAGGATATCGAAAGGGAACCGGAACTTGGCTTTAAAGAAACTAAAACAGCAGCTAAAGTCACTGCTTTTTTACAGCAATTAGGTTTGACACCTCAGACTGGTTTGGCCCTGACGGGTGTCAAAGCCCGCGTTGTAAGCGGACGTCCCGGACCTACTGTGGCAGTGTTGGGCGAACTGGATGCGATAGGGTGTCCGGACAGTTGTAAAGCAGATCCTCTGACCGGTGCGGCGCATGCCTGCGGCCATAATTTACAGGTTGCAACAATGGCTGCTGTAGCCTGCGGGATTACGCAGTCTGGTGTTTTGAGTGAATTATCAGGCGATGCCGTATTTTTTGGCGTTCCTGCTGAAGAATATGTAGAACTTGCTTACCGCAACAAATTGATCAAAGAAGGCAAACTGCATTTTCTTACCGGCAAGGGGCAACTTATTTATGAAGGCGCTTTTGACGATATCGATATGGCGATGCAGATGCATGCTGATAAAAATATGCCGGCAGCAACTGTATCCATTGGTGAAAGCAGCAACGGCTTTATTGGTAAAACAATTCAGTATGTAGGTAAAACAGCTCATGCAGCCGATGCGCCTGATCAAGGTATTAATGCTCTCAATGCGGCTATGCTGGGACTGATGGGAATCAACGCTTTGCGTGAAACTTTTCGTGAAGCAGACGTTGTTCGTGTTCATCCGATCATTACTAAAGGCGGCGACTTAGTAAACTCTGTTCCTGCCGATGTCAGGATCGAGACCTATGTACGCGCTAAAACCATGGAAGCGATCGAAGCGACTCATAAAAAGGTGGATACTGCATTGAAAGCCGGCGGCGATGCCGTAGGAGCACAGACGGTTATTGCCACGATGCCGGGGCAGTTGCCTTTGGCCTGCAATAACAGACTGAATGAGTTGTTCGTAACCAATGCTAAAATTGCCGAACCCAATGTAGCAGTTAAAGACGCCGGACATTTCAGTGCTTCAACTGATATGGGTGACGTATCGCATTTACTGCCGGTTATTCATCCCTTTATTGGCGGGGTCGACGGCTTTTTGCATACGGCAGATTTTCATGTAGTCGATTTTAAGCATGCTGTATTGTTGCCTGCTAAGGCTTTTGCGATGATGATCGTTGATTTGCTGGCCGACGATGCCGAATTGGCGCGTCAGATCAAAGCGGAGCACCACCCGCTGCTGACAAAAGAAGAATACATCGCCAAGCTTGATAAATATTTTCAGTAATTATAAGCTGTAACAGGAAAATGATGGAAAAGGGAAGGTGGATTTTGTGAAAAACATTAAAGTTCATGCCATCGTTTTAGCATTGATCATCATTGCGGAAATGATTGGTAACGTTTCTTTCAAGATCGGCGTAGGTACTATTGTACTGCTGCCGATGCTGTATGCCCTGATTATGGGTATTTTTATGGCACCTAAATTCTTAAAGGTAGTTAATCAAAAGGATATGCTGGATGCAAGCTCGCTGATCGGCATTACACTGATGCTGCTGATGGCACGTTACGGTACTTTGGTTGGGCCGACGCTGCCTAAAATTCTGGCGGCTTCTCCGGCTTTGATACTGCAGGAGTTTGGTAATCTGGGCACTGTTTTCATCGGTGTGCCTGTGGCTATTTATTTGGGCCTCAAACGTGAAACTATCGGTGCGGCTCACTCCATTGCCCGTGAACCTAACGTAGCTTTGATCGGCGAGCGTTATGGTCTTGACTCTGCTGAAGGGCGCGGAGTTATGGGAGTGTATATTGCCGGTACGGTTTTTGGGACTATTTTCTTTGGTGTTATGGCCAGTTTTGCAGCTGCGTACCTGCCTTTCCATCCTTATGCGCTGGCAATGGCAGCCGGCGTCGGCTCTGCCAGTATGATGACTGCTGCTGTAGGTTCTTTAAGCGTTATGTATCCGCAGATGGCGGATCAGATCGCTGCCTTTGGTGCAGCCAGCAATATGCTCTCCGGTCTTGACGGCCTGTATATGTGCATCTGGATGGCTTTGCCGCTGACAGAGTGGCTGTATAAGAAAATCTACCGCTTCAAATACGGTGTTGAACCGACAGGAAAGGATGCTGCAAAATGAAAATCAAAGATACACTGATCGTATTATTTATTGTCGGCGCCATGTCTCTTGTCGCCAACGCTATTGGCACCAAATATACTATCGTGGAAGCAATTCCCGGTCTGCTATTTTTAATATTTTTGGCAATTGCCGGTGTTATTCTGGCAAAATATTTGCCGGGACGTATCCCTGCTGTTGCTTATATCGTAACTTTGGGCTGTATCCTGACTTATCCGACTATGCCCGGCAGTGACGTGATCAATGAAGCTGTTAAAAAAGTAGGCTTTTTACAGCTTTGTACTCCGATTCTCGCTTATGCCGGTATCGCTATCGGCAAAGACCTTGATGCTTTTGCCAAAAGCGGCTGGCGGATCGTTGTTGTTGCCTGTGTAGTTTTTACAGGCACTTATATCGGCAGCGCTATTATTGCGCAGACTATCTTGAAGGCACTGGGACAGATTTAATCAGCAGTATTTTCAGGCACTGGCCTTTGGCCAGTGCTTTTTCTTTGACCACGTTACTAGATTTACAGAGGTAAAAGCGAATGAGTTGAATTTATCGGCAAGATAAAGTACAATAGAAGTTAGAATTTTACCATATGGGAGGTATGATTATGGCTGAAGTTTTAGCAAAAACTACATTTTCCAGTGTTATTCACAACAACGAAGTTTGTGATGAAATAGTTAAATGGGGCAATGCTAACGGTTATCCTGTTACGAAAGCAAAATTACAAAATAAATTAGATGCGTATGTAGGGTTTTCGCCTGAGTATATGATTTTGGCAAAACGGCTGCCGCCTATTCCTGGAGGCTGGGATGTGACTGTCGAAAGCTACGAACCCGAAGAACGTATCATTCCGCTCAATGTTAAACCGGAAACAGGAGAGATCAACCGCTTTATCGTTAAAATGATGGAAGAATATGTTAAAGAAGGTCTGAAAATGGAGCTTGCTGAAAATATTTATGAATCTTATGGTACGCACCTGCGTGATTTAAAGGTCGTAGGTCATCCGATTCTCATCAATAATTTTGAAGATTTTATCGAAAATATGCGTTGATTGCCAGAACCTGCGTTTTACGCAGGTTCTTTTATAATTGCAGTCAATATTATACAAGATGGCACGGTAGATTTTTGGTAGGATAAGAAAAAGGAGCCTGCTGTGAAAAATGAAAAACGTTTTGTAAAATATGATAAAGAACTGCAGATAGAAGCCTATTGGTTTCAGGGAATCCTGCAGAAATTCCCGCAGCATTTTCACGAATATTATGTGCTCGGGTTTGTTGAGAAGAGTGGCCTGCGTCATATGTGCTACGATAATGTGGATTATTATATAACTGCCGGTGATGTGCTGCTGTTCAATCCCTGCGTGCCGCATAACTGCGAACCAATGGATAATGATCTGCTTGATCTGCGCTGCCTGAATATTAAACCGGAGATTATGAGTCAGTTTATGCAGGAATTGACAGGCAGTGAGGAAGTGCCGCTGTTTGCCAGCCCTGTTTTACGCGGTGACGAATTGTCTGGATCACTCCTGCGTGAACTGCATCAAATGATTATGCAGGAACGGGAAGACCTGGCGAAGGAAGAAACTTTTTATTTTTTGCTGGAACAGCTTGTTGCTGCCGGTATCAGTAAAACCTCTATCGAGGCGAAAGCCCCGCCTGTACGCAGAGTAACAGAACATCTGCTGGGGCATTATACAGAAAAAGTGACGCTGGAAGAACTGGCAGCTGTGGCTTGTATGAACAAATATTCCCTGCTGCGGCTGTTTACGAAAACGGAAGGTATCACGCCTTATCGTTACCTGGAAACAATAAGGATCGGCAAAGCTAAGGAACTGCTTGCTCAGGACCTGGAACCTGCTGAGGTTGCATTGATGACCGGTTTTAGTGATCAAAGCCATTTCAGTAAATTTTTCAAAGAGGTCATTGGCCTGACACCAGGGCAATACCGTAATATTTTTAGAGTAAAACAATAGGAGAAGCTATGCAGAATAAAATTTTGATGGGGCATCTTTTTGCTCTTGTAACGATCTTGCTCTGGGGTACGACATTCATTTCAACTAAAGTATTGCTGCGCAGCTTTACTCCGATAGAGATTTTGTTTTTCCGCTTTATTATGGGGCTGATAGTTTTGTTTCTGATCTATCCATATCGGTTGAAGGTGACTGATAAAAAACAGGAATGGATCTTTGCCGGTGCCGGATTAAGCGGTATTACTTTGTATTATCTGTTTGAAAATATTGCGCTTGTGTATGCTCCTGCGTCTAACGTGGGAGTTATTACGGCCACAGCACCATTTTTTACAGCATTACTGGCCTGTCGTTTTTTGGCAGGCGAAGCTCTGCAGAAAAAATTTATAGTCGGGTTTGTACTGGCGATTGCCGGTATCGCCATGATCAGTTTCAACAGTGCTACACAGCTGCAGATTAATCCTTTAGGAGATTTTCTGGCTTTAGCGGCAGCTGCTACATGGGCAGTTTATGCTGTATTGTCTAAAAAAATCAGTTCATTTGGTTACAATGCCATCCAAAGCACACGGCATACTTTCATGTATGGTTTGGTATTTATGCTGCCGGCACTGCTGTTTATGGATTTTCGCTGGGGTTTTGAGCGGCTGGCTGATCCTGTCAATCTGTTTAATTTGTTGTTTTTAGGTGTCGGAGCGTCGGCGATGTGCTTCGTGACCTGGAATATGGCAGTCAAGCTGCTGGGAGCTATTAAGACCAGTGCCTATATTTATCTGGCACCTGTAGTTACTGTGATTACCTCTGTTATTGTTCTGGATGAGAAAATCACAGCGGTTATCGCCTTCGGTATGCTGTTGACGATGACAGGACTGCTGCTTTCAGGTGATGTTGTAGCTTTGATCAAAGCAAATATGCGCGGTAGGGGAAAGTAAAATATTTTGTAAAAAGAAAATTTAAAATAACGTCTGCGAAAATGCAGGCGTTATTTTTTATGATATTTATGCCTTATAGGATATAAAAAAGCACCCGCAGATAATGGTCGGGGGTCATAAGAAAGTAATATCATATTTTCTCAGGAACGGCGTGGCTTCGGTCACGCCGTTTCCTGTTTCAGCAGTTCTTCCACGGGGATAAAGTCCACAAGGTCATAGGAAATGCGGATGCCCTGATGCCGCTTACCGCTGGACTTGTCCGGGGCTTCAATGTAGATCGCCTTAACAAGTTCCCGCAGCGCATAGGGGGTAAGCTCGTCCAAATCCTCGTATTTGCGTACCCGCTGGATAAACTGCTCCAAATTTTCAATCTGTCGTTCCTGTACTTCGATTTCCTGCTGTAAGCTCTGGATTTCCACTTTGAGCTGCGTCTGCTCGTCCTCGTAAGTCCTGCTCATCATGGAAAACCGTTCATCCGTAATACGCCCAGCCACGTTGTCCTCATAGATACGGATAAACAGACGGTCAAGTTCCGTCAACCGTTTTTCGGCCTGTGCCAGCCGCTTCTTGTGTCCACGGATCGCGGCTTCGCTGGACAGCCGGAGCTTCTGCTCCATGACGGCACGAAAATGATCCTCATACCGACTGACATAGGAAATGACAGTTCTCATGTGCATCCAGACCAAATCTTCCAGAACAACCGCCCGGATGAAGTGAGCCGAACAGCTTCCCGTGTTGCTGCGGTAGTTAGCGCATACAAAGTGATCCTGCCGCTTCTCAAAGTAGTTGGTGGTGCAGTACCGCATTTTCGCTCCGCAGTCGGCACAGTAGACCATGCCAGAGAACAGACTACTTTTGCCCGTTTTCGTTCTGCGGTGACGCTGCTGCCGGATCTCCTGTACCTTGTCAAAGACTTCTTGCTCGATGATCGCCGGATGGGTGTCGTAGAAAACCGCCTGATTTTCAAGGGGCGTTTCTCGCTGCTTCTTGTCCCAGATCGAATTGGTGTAGGTCTTGAAATTGACCGTACAGCCTGTGTATTCCCGCCGTTCCAGGATGTGGACAACGGTGTTGGTATTCCAATGGTAGGGATCAGCGGTTTCCGGACTTGGAGTCTTGATGCCGATCTGCCGCTTATATGCGGTGGGATTCAGAACCTTTTCCTCCTGCAAGAGCTTGGCGATCTGCATCGGGCCTCGCCCTTCCATGCACAGCTTGAAAATGCGCTTGACTACCAATGCTGCCGCTTCATCCACGACCCACTTTGTCTTGTCCTCCGGGTCTTTACGGTAGCCGAACGGAACATTGACAGTCAAAGGAACACCGCGTTCGCCCTTTGCCTTATTGACGGCACGGATCTTGCGGCTGGTGTCTTTGGCGAAAAACTCGTTGAACCAGTTCTTAATGCCTGCAATATCGCTGTCGGTGCTGTTGGGGTCGATGGTGTCAAAATGGTCATTGATGGCAATATAGCGCACATTGTACTTTGGGAATGTGAAGTTGATATACAGCCCTGTCAGCGAGGAATTACGCCCCAGTCGAGATAAGTCTTTCGTGCAGCAAACCGCCACTCTGCCCGCTTCGATTTCCGCAAGCATCGCTTGGAAGCCGGGACGGTCAAAGTTCGTGCCGCTATACCCATCGTCCACAAAAAAGGTCGGGTTCGGAAAACGATGCTCCTTTGCGTATTGGAGCAGGATCATTTTCTGATTCTGGATGCTGTTGGATTCGTCCTCTTTGCCGCCCTTCTTATCCTCTTTCAAATCTTCCACGGATAAGCGGCAGTAAAGCGCGGTAATTTTATCAGTTGCCCGTAACATTTCTGTTTCCTCCTTCAAAGGGGCAACTGCCAGTACAGGATTGGTTGCTTCTATTGTACCAAGAGACTGCGTATTTGTCATTCAGAATCCTCCATCTTTTCTGTAAACTTTTCGCCCATGACGCGCTCCATCTTTCTATCCAGCGTTTCCACGCCGTCATAGCTGCCTGTGACGGTGTAGACTGTGCCTCCGATTTCCTTTTGCAAGGTGAACTCCGGCAGCCAGAAGGCGGACAAGTTTTTCACGCAAAGATGTCCGTCCTCGTTGAAATAGCAGTTGTGCCGGGGATGATCGGGCGGCAAAGGCTGCGGTTTGAGATACGGGTCTGGATTGGAGAAGTAATATTCCACTGGTTCGTCATGGTCAGCCTTTTCCCATTCCTCGATTTCTGCCAGCAGATCAGGGTCGATTTCGTGTTCAAATTCTTTGTTCTCGTTCATGGTGGTGTCCTTTCTCCGATGGGTTATCGGTCTATATCGTGATGTTTGGTTTTCGTCTTTTGCGGTGCGTCCGCTTTCAGGGCAACATCTACATAGCGGCGTACCTTTTGCAGCTCGGCAACTTCCTCCCGCTGGGCTTTCAGCTTTGCATATTCCGCTTCGTTCTCAGCGGTCAGCGCGGCAAGCTCGGTCTGCCATGCTTTCGGCGTCAGCTTCATGTCCGGCAGATTTGCCCGCAGATAACGGTTCGCTGCATCCCATACTGCAAGATCGGCGCGGTGTGCTTCTGCAAACTTCTCCTGCTTGCCTTTCCAGCGGATTTGCTTGTATTCATCGTGGATGGGCTGTGTCTTTTGGAAGTTCTGCGCCTGCTCAATCAGCTTTTGGAGCTGCTTAATTCTCGCTTCCCTCGGTTTCATAGCACTACGGATTTCGCTTGCCTTGTCATGGACAGCGGACAGGGCTGCATCCAGTTCTTCCAGCGTATAGATGCCTTTTTCTGAAAGAAGATTGACAGCTTTGGAAATGGCTTTGAGTTCGTCCACGGTGTGCTGTTGCTGCCAGCTTTGGGAATACTTCCCGCTTTTGGCTTTCTGAATGTCCAGATAGCGGAACAACAGCGTGGAGAGGTTGGGGGATTTTGGCTGCGGCGGCTCGGCGCGCAAGCTCTCCTTTGCCTTGAACACATCAAGCAGCCATTCTTTCAGCTTGCCGATCTGCGCCTTGATGTCGCGGAGCAGACGGTTTGCCGCTTTGATACTGCGGTTCAGCTCACCGCGCTCGGTAGCGATTCCTTTTTTCTCCATCTGTGACGCTGCCACGCCAATATGAACGGTGGGGATTTGATCGATCCCTGCCGCTCATAGCTGCGGTGGTCGATGCGCTCCGGGCGGTTGTTCCGTTCCAAGAACTCATTGGCAAGGTCAGCCCACACCTTGCGCCAGACCTCAGCGTTCTCCTGACTGTTCCAGTCCACAAGGTCAACCTTGCGAGTTTTGTATCTGCCGCTGGATAGGCGGATTCTCTCGCCGCTTTCGTCCAGCACATATTCCTTTTTGGACTTCGGAAGCCACTTGCCCTGTTCGTCCATCGGGCGCATGGTGAGAAGAATATGAGCGTGCGGGTTGCCGCTGCCTGTGTCATGGATATTGAAGTCTGCGCACATTCCTCTGGAAACAAATTGAGAGGAACAGTACGCACGGACAATCCGTACCTGTTCCTCTCTGGATAACTCTATGGGCAGGGCAACCTCCAACTCCCGCGCCAGTTGGGAGTTGCACGCCTTTTCAATTTGCTCCACGCTGTTCCACAGTGTTCCCCGGTCTTGAAAGTCCGGGGGAGCGTTGGGCGGCAGCAGGATTTCCGAATGGACGATGCCTTCCCATTCGTTTGTGATTTTCTCGCCGCTTCGGTAGGCAGCAGCGGCAACGGCTGACTTGCCATTCCCCCGGCTGATAATTTTGATGCTGCAATGATAGATTGCGATAACGGTTTACCTCCGATCTTCGTGATTCAGCCCCATGAAATGGAACAGCTTACCGCAGCAAGGTGTTCTGTTTCGTGGGGACGCAAAAGGGTAGACAGCGCAAGCTGTCGCAGGGAAAATGCAGTTTTCCCTGTTCGGCGCAAGCCGCCAATGTGAGCGCGTGAAGATTTCCATGCGCTCACAAGCTCTCGGCAGAGCGCACGACACCTCATGGGGTCCCCGCAAAGCTGCAAAATTTTGTGGGGAGAGGAGGGGCAGCAGAATGAATGAGTTTTGCCGCTTGCGGCGAAACGAACGATATGGAGCTTGCCCCGACGAGGTGTATAAGTGCGCCCTTGTTACCAAGGGTATTATCCGGCATCCATCCCCTCGGCTCGTTTTTTCAAATACTCCTGTGCTTCCGTACTCTTTGCAATGTGATACAGGAAGTCCTTGCCTTCGTCCTCCGTCATGGTTTTCAGCTCCGGCACGATGCTTTCCATAAAGCCGCCGTACAGAAAAATGCGGTGATTGCGCTCCTTGCGTTTCTCAACAGACAGTTTGCGGTTGAGCATCTTGTTTCGGTTTTCGTACTGCTGCAACTGCTTCCGCGTGCGTTCCAGTTCAGCATTACATTCTTCAAGGGTGGTAGGTTGTTTTCTTGGCATATCGTTCCTCCTGTGATTTTGTTTTTGATATAAAAAGACCGCCTACCAACGGTAAGCGGTCTTTGAATAAAGAAACATCATATACTAATTCTGTTTTCTTTGGATTAAATCCAAATGTTTAGATCATAGTCTTGGCCAGTAATAATCTTAGCGTATTGCGCTCCGATTACAATACCGACCGAAGTTAATGTCAAAAGCGCAATCCCACTATTGGCCCAATAATCAAAAACATCCTGCATCTCAGGCACAAGTTTAACAACCAATTTTTGCACAGCTTCCTCTGACATTCTATTTTCTTTGAAGAGCTTTTTGAATATTTGCTGATGCTCTTGACTCATATCCAACCTCTCTATTAAAGTTGTCAGGACATCTTCGGATATTGCGTTGATTTGAAGTGTGTCACTGTTGTTTAGACATTTTAAGAATAGATTGGGATACAAGTCCACAAAACTTTTGCCATCAGCATCTTTTGGCAATTTGTCTTTCTCAATTCCTTTCATAAAAAGGCCGGAATAAGTATTCAAAAAGAGCGATGGCAATTTTTGGCTTACCGCTGAATACTGACTACATCCAGTAAAGTTTAGATGTTGGAATTCTGACTGTTTTTGACTGACACCTTTTTTGTAAATCGGCAAAACAGTGTTTTGAATATACTCAACAAGAGAACTGTGGTCGTTGACATTAAGCCGTACTGTATGTTTAAGAATAAATGCCAATGCCAATGTAGCCATTTGCGTTTCAATTAGTTTCGGAGCAATTTGAATAGATTCTCCTAATACAATTTGAAGCAACGTGCGTGATGATTCTCCGATTCTCTCGGCCAGAATATTTGACAATACTGATGCAAGTTCTGGTGTTCCTGCTTTTATATACGCTTTTTGAGCTTCTGCGTAATCATATTGCATAGAGGGCTCTCTAAACTCGGACAGCGCTTGTTCATCAGTCATGTTCCGTTTACTTAGCTCTGCAACGACTTTTTCAAACAAGTCGCTATCCCGGCGCTTGGCTTCCTCGTATGCCTCGGCCTTGTATTTGTTCAATTCATCGCTTACAACATCAAGACACAGTGCTTTTGTATTATCATAACCCATACCTTGATTTACAACAATCAGCCCCGAATTCGAAGCAGCTTCGACACCGTAGTTATCTCCTGAGTTTTCTATGGATGGTTTTCTTTTAAGAAGATCACATGTTGATTTCACCAGAATTCACCCCCGAAATAACGCCTCTATTATTTCCACTGTTGCTGACTGACACGTCACCAGAAACTTGGGTGTTTCCGTTGCCATTAATACTGTTTTTCAATTTTTTAACTTCGTTCTTCGCCCCTATGGCAGCAATCGCAGATACAACTGCGGCAAGGGTGCTAATTGCACTTAATACTAAAGAGGCTATCTCCATTTTTATCTCTCCTTTATCATTTTTGCCCAGAAACAACAAATTCGTAAAGCTGTTTATTGCAATTTCTTTTGCGAACAATGTGATACTTAACATCGACAAAACCAATTGTAGTCATCATATCAACATATATTTTTTCGGCCGGAACAGTAATGTTATAAAAATTCGAATTTCCGATAATGTAGAACACTCTGCCTTTTGCGGCTAATCCGGCATATACGGAAGAAAGGTGTTTTTGCATATCTTCGAAATATTTTAATACATAGTTTGCCATTAACCCTGCAGACTTGTTGTCTGCATTAGATATTTTTTCTGCAATATCATAAACATATTGAGGAAGAGAATGGTCGCTTTTCCATGTGCCCAATAGACTTGTCGCTCGTCCCCATGTTCCACCTATTGCCTGCCAATCAAGATCGCTGGCCTGATCAGATGTCTCAAGATAATCCAGCCAATACATATATGGACGTAATTCACGAATATACGAAATCCTATTTGGGTATGGTGGCGAAGTAATAACCGTATCATATGCCCCATAACATTCCGCAGGGATGGATCTCGAGTCGTGCAATAACACTTTTGATGTTGCACGAGGTTGTAATAGTGCTCCTTTAGCAACCATTTCACAAACTGAAATAAAAGCTTCTTTTGCAATATCTATTGAAAAGAAACCTTCATTACCATCTTTGAATGATGTAGAAACATGGTTAAACGCAGCATTAGAAAGTTCAATTACTATTCGGCAAAAAGAAACGGTAAGTAGTTGTACAACAGCATCATCTTCAACAGTTTTAATTGCAGATTTTAGTTTTGCTAAAAATTCGGCTTGAGGCGGATTCCACCAACGATAAATATTGTAGATCGGAGGAAAATCGGTAGGCACGTATTCTTCTATGTGCTGCATTAATGTGTTTGCAATAGACAAAAACTCTTCGACCTTATCTCGATGATAAATGCCTAATTTTGCATTTCCCAACCAAACTAAAAAAGGATTGATTTCTAATGCAAATGATGAAATGCCTTTATTGGCACACACTAATTCCGTTGTTCCGGTACCTGAAAAAGGTTCCATAACACAACGAGGGGTATAATCCAACTCAGCAAGTATTTCTTCCACCAAGCGAACAGAGTATGCTGGAGTAAGTCGCAGCCATCCATGTCTACCCAAAGACGAATTGTATTTAAATGTGTATTGTGCGTTTTGCGTTATTGCTTCTTTATGCATTTACTCTGCCCTCATCAGCTGTTCAAGAACATGCTGAATCTTTTCTTTAAAGTATTCTTGGTTACTGTTCATGAATTCGACAAAGTCAAACCCAATAACCTGTTTAAAAAAGCTAAAGGTTGAAACGTAAGGGGATGTCTCAACAAAACCTTGGAGAATTGCCCATTTTGCGACATTATATCGAGCTACAATATCATCGTCTATCTGTGCAGACATAACCATTAGACAAGGGATATATCCATTGGCATACGCATTTGCTGCGTTGGCAATATCTGCGTTCTGACGTTTGGAGTCTTTGCTTTTGTATCCTTGCCTTACTTCGAAAACGATACCAGTTATTGCTTCCCGGATTGGAGTAGCAAGTTCCAGATTATCTGCTACTTGCATCATCCAAGCGGTGTAGCGTTCTTTAATTTCTTCGTCTGGGATTTTATCAATTATAATTCGCCCATCCAAAGAAAGTGTACGTTCTTTTCCGTTAGTTCCAGTAACTTTGTAAGACCATGTGACATCGTCAGCATTGAGGCCAAGATAATCCATAAAAATAGCCCTGACAAGGCGTTCGCAGCCAATGCCAATTTGCCGATAAACACTGGTAATGCCACCAGCTGCTTTATGGGCAGAATACATAAGAGGATTGTCCAATCCAAGCCATTTATAAAACGCATCTGCTCCGTATAATGTTTGGAATTCTGCAAGCGAAAATCCACCATTTCGTCCATGCCCAAATTTGGGTGAATAGTGTGCACATTCATTAATTGGCTCTATAAGTATATTTCTATATCGAATGTTTTGCTCGGTTGTCATTATCTTTGTCTCCTTACTTTTCGTTCGAAACGGATAGTACTTCTGAAATATCACATTTTAATGCAGCACATATTCTATCAATACTTTCCATAGAAACGTATTCATCTTTTCCAAGTTTTGCAAGTGTGCTACTGCTGATACCCGCAATTTCTTTTAAGTCAGTTCGTTTCAATTTTTTGTCTAAAAGTAATTTCCACAACTTCGTATAAGTAACTGCCATTCTGCCACCTCCGAATCATAATTTTTATTATATCAGAAAAGAATGAACATTTCAATGCAAATATAGATTTAATATCCTTTTTTGCAAACTTAATTTCTTTTATGGCGAATATTTTGCTTTGCATAATCGCTTGCCGCCTGTCGGCGTTCTTTACTGTATGGTGCAGTCAGACGGAAAGACAACCGCCCCTTTTCAATCTCAAACGCCTTGTAGCCTGTTTCGGTATCCTCGTCCGTCATATTGCAATGGTCGGGGTATTGCTCCGCATAGGCGGTCAGCCGCTTCTTCAAGTCGGTGTTATGGGTGTAGACGGTGATCCTGCTCTTTGTTTCATCAAAAAAGATTTCTGTGGTTTTCTGCCGCTTGGTTAGTCCCGTTCGCATTTTAACTCCTTTCTGCGCTCCACTCCGCGAGGGTGGCATTTTTCGGTGATTTTTCTCGGCTCTTGAATTTGGGAAAATAGCGATTTTCAAATAAAAACTGCTCGGGCAGAGAGTAGTGTGTCCGGGCAGTCATTATTGGCTGTTTTCTGTTTTTCCCAGCTCTTGACCGTTGGTGTGTTTTTTCAGCCAGAGCAATAAATCCTGCTTCATGACGAGCTTCCTCCCGCCGATTTTTAGCGTGGGGAAATCCTCTGCGTTCAGCAGAGTGTAAGCCCCGGCTTTGGATAGGTGCAACGCTTCGGCAAGCTGCTTTGCATCCATCACATCGGGCATGGCTTCAAACGGTTCTCTGCTCATAGAATCTCCTTTCCCGCATGAAAAAGCAGCAGCTACCATTTCGGTAACTGCTGCCGCTTCTGCGTCTGTTTACTTGTCCAAATACTTCTGATACTCCACTGTCACATAGTCCTCATAGGCTCCCGCAATTTTGGCGATCCGCTTATGGACTGCGCTGGCGGTCTTGTAGCCAACCTTGTCTGCAATCTCCTGTTCAGTCAAGCCGTCCATGCGCAGCTTCAATATTTCCCGGTCTTTCTCGCTAATGCTCTGCTCGGCAAAGGCGGCAATCTGCATTTCAGAAATAACCTTCTGCTCAAACTCGCTCCGTGGATCGGCTACCTCGAAAATATCGCCGTCCTCGCTCTCCATCATTTCATCCAAAGAAATAGGCTTGCCGGAACGGTTGTGATGCCATTTCCGCATGAAATCGGTCTTAACGGTGCTGCTGGTAGTTTCGTAATCCTCCACGGTGCGGTTTTCCCAGATCGCGTCGATCATCGGCTGCCAGTTCTGTTCCGCAATCACCATGTCTGTGACATTGCCGACCAGATTGCTGAACTGCTGATAGGTCAGCCACGGTACTTCCACACTCTGCGGGATATTGTATAGGTTCTGGAAACCCAGACCGTTTTGCTCGAACTTCATGCGGATGTAGGGGATGATGCTGTACGACAGCCGCCACAAAGGGAAATACCCTGCGTACTGATTCCAGTTGCCGGGGATGTCGCGGTAATTGCCCTTGCGGTCTTTGACTTGGAAAAACTGCCATGCACACCATGCGTAGCAGTCCCACACAAGCAGCTTGAACATATCATCACATACGACGCGGTCATACTTGTCCGTCCGCAAGACCTCATACGGGCAGCGGGGCAACTCATAGGCTGGCTTCCACTTCTCCGCAAGCTCTCGCGGCAGACTATAAAACAGCGTCAGCCATGATTTATTGCTGTCCTGTGGTATCTCGATGATTTCACCGGGCAGCACCACAAGAAAACCGTTTGGGCCTGTCGGCTTGTCCATCAGCGTCACCTCCAATCGCGTTTGTATTCAGCCCTCTACTATATATGGCATGAGAAGGGCCGAATTGTTCCAATGCTTCCAAACTTTTTTGAGATTTTTTGAAAAAATCTCGGAATGGATGGGATAGGATTGATTTAAGGCAATTATACCTGAAAGCTGTGAATAAATCTATTGCTTTTCGTGATGGCAAAAAATAACGGGTATCCGGCTCTCACCAGATACCCGTTATTTCGTTGCCAATCCCGCCTGACAGATGCCATAATCGTAATTTTTAGAATTACTGTCTTATGAGCACCCTTGTAAATCTGCGGGTGCTTTTAAACAGTTTTTACATATCCTGAATATGGGCTTCAGCTACGTCAAAGTCTTTAACTATAGAAGCATCGGGTTTTTTATCCAGCAGGCTGACAACATAAATAGCCAGAGCTGAAATGATGAAACCGGGAACGATTTCGTAAATACCGGTGTAAGCAAAAAATTCTTTCCAGATAAGCACTGTGCTGCCACCGAAGAAAACGCCTGCAATAGCGCCTTTGATAGTAGTGCGGCGCCAGAAAAGGCTGAACAGTACAAGCGGGCCAAAAGAGGCGCCGAAGCCTGCCCAGGCATATGCTACCAGCTCCAGGATATAGTTGTTGGGGTTGGAAGCCAGCGCTAATGAGCAGCAGGCCACTAAAATTACAGATAAACGGCTGACAAAAACCAGTTCTTTTTCACCGGCATTTTTACGCAGCAGCGCTTGGTAAAAGTCGGTGGAGATTGCTGAAGCTGTTACCAGCAGCTGGCTGGAAGAAGTACTCATGATCGCGCCCAAAATAGCGGAAATGATGATGCCGGCCAGGAAGGAAACGAAGAATTCATTGTTAAGAACCATAAAAACAGTTTCGGCATTGACGCCTGTCAGCGTATCGCCCAACAACACGCGTCCTACAAGTCCGACCGTAACTGCGAAGAACAGTGAAAAGATTACCCAGACCATAGCGATACGGGTTGCCTGAGGGATCTCTTTGGCAGAGCTGATGCCCATAAAGCGTACCAGGATATGCGGCTGGCCGAAGTAACCCAGGCCCCAGGCCAGCAGAGAAATAATTGCCGTAGCGCTTAGTGTGACGCCGGTAGCGTCGGTAAAAAAGCTGAAATAGTTGGCGTTCATATTATAAAGTTTTTCAAAGGCTGTTACCGGACCACCGGCTTTAAAAATACCGGTTACAGGAACGATGATGATCGCAAAGAACATCAGGCAGCCCTGGAAGAAGTCGGTGCGGCAGACCGCTACATAACCGCCGGTAAAGGTGTAAAAAACTACAATGCCTGCCGTGATGAGCAGTGATTCAAAATAAGGCAGTCCAAAAACAGTATTGAATAAGCGTCCGCCGGCAACGAAACCGGAAGCTGTATAGATAAGAAAGAAAATAAAAATAAAAATTGCCGAAACGACACGCAGGATTTTTGTTTTATCGCGGAACCGGTTTTCAAAAAAATCCGGTAAAGTGATCGAATCGTTGGCTATTTTGGTATAAACACGCAGCCGCTTAGCCACAAACAGCCAGTTCAGCCAGGTTCCGATTGCCAAGCCGATAGCGATCCAGAATGCGCTGACACCTGCTACATACGCATAGCCCGGCAATCCCATCAGCATCCAGCCGCTCATATCTGAGGCTTCGGCACTCATTGCCGAGACCCATGGCCCTACCTTACGTCCGCCTAAAACATAGCCGGCCAGATCCTGTTCTTTTTTCATATGGAAAATCCCTATGCCGAACAGTGCTAAAAAATACAATCCAAATGCAAAAATGATGCCCCAATCTTGCTGCATCGCGACCCCTCCTCTTTAATTCAACAAAAACAGTATAAATATTATACACTTTTTTTAACCGCAGGTGCAAGAGTCAGCCTTTCCTTGACTGAATACGGCCACTGATATATAATATTTGAAGAAGTTTTGTAGACCGTTCCTTTTATTTATTGAAAGGAAGGTGCAGGCATTGAGGGGCTTGCTCCGTTTCGAACATAGGTTAACGCGGCGAAAGGGAGTAAGCTCTAGTCGTTTTTATGGAGTGAAAAGTGTTATGCAGCCTGTGAAAATACATATTTACAGCCAGTCACACAGTAGCGTAGGGACGGAAAATATCGAGACCACAGCTTACGGGAGACTGGCAGAAAAAAATAATAAATATTATGTTTTTTATGATGAATCTGAAGCAGCAGGTCTGGCAGGCACTAAAACTACTATCAAGTGGGATTATGAGAGAGTCATTATTCTACGCAGCGGCACGGTGGATTGCAGGCAGGAATTTGCCGGAGGTCTGGTCAGTGAAAGTATGTACCGGACTCCATATCTGGCTTTGCCGATGCGGCTGACGACAGAGTATTTATATGTTTACTGCCGCGACAAAGTCTGGCATATCGATTTGGAATATGTTTTAGAACTGGAAGGACAGACACGCAGCAGATTTAAGCTGAAGATGGAAATCGAGGAGGATGTCAAGCGTGAATATGAAGGAAGCACTGGCTGCTGCCATTAAAGCTGCCGCGGTTAAAGCGATTGCCGCCGGTACGATCAAAGAGGGAGACTTGCCGGAGGTATTATTAGAGGTGCCGCCGCAAAAGGAATTTGGTGATTTTGCCACCAATTTTGCCATGCAGTCAGCCCGCGGCTTAAAATGTAATCCGCGTTTAGTGGCTCAGGCTGTGATCGACAATCTGGACTGCCCTTATGTTGCAAAGGCTGAGATCGCGGGACCGGGGTTTATTAATTTTTATCTGAAACAAAATTGGACAGCCGAACTTTTGGCAAGTATCGTAGCAGCAGGTGCTGATTACGGCAATCTGCCTGCCAGAGGCGGCGAAAAGATCCAATTGGAATATGTGAGCGCCAATCCTACCGGACCGCTGCATGTCGGCCATGGCCGTGGTGCTGCGGTAGGCAGTTCACTTGCCAATCTTCTGAAAGCGGCAGGCTATGATGTTACCCGTGAATACTATATCAATGATGCCGGCAATCAGATCAATAATCTGGCTGCTTCGGTCAATGCCCGTTATCTGGAAGAGCTTGGTGTGGATGTGGAGTTCCCGGAAAACGGTTATCATGGTTACGACATTGTGGAAACTGCCAAACGCATCGTTAAGATCTACGGCGATAAATTCCTGCATATGGATGAGCAGGAACGTTTGCACGAATTCCGTACGATTGCCTTAAAAGAAAAGCTTGCTGCTCTAAAGGAAGATTTGGAAGCCTTTAATGTCACATTTGATGTCTGGTTCAGCGAGCAGACACTGCATGATGCAGATAAGATCAAAGAAGCCTGCGAACTTTTGACGGAACGCGGCTATATGTATGAAAAAGACGGAGCATTGTGGCTGAAAGCTACTGCTTACGGTGATGATAAGGACCGCGTCGTGATCCGTGATAACGGTGTGCCTACTTATTTGGCTGCTGATATTGCTTATCACTGGAATAAATTCAGCCGCGGCTTTGACCGTGTCATCAACCTGTGGGGCGCTGATCACCATGGGTATATCGCCAGAATGAAGGCAGCTGTAGGCGCTTTAGGGTATGATCCCGAGCAGCTGGAAGTTTTGATTCTGCAGATGGTCAGTCTGTACCGCAACGGTGAGCTGGTCAAGATGTCGAAGCGTACGGGTCAGAGCGTCACTTTGAACGAGCTGATCGAAGAAGTCGGTACTGATGCTGCCAGATTCTTTTTTGCTATGCGTTCGATCGACAGCCAGCTGGATTTTGATCTGACCCTGGCTACTGAAAAATCTAATGAAAATCCTGTGTATTATATTCAATATGCACATGCCCGCATTTGCAGTATCATGCGTCAGCTGGCTGAGGAGAATGTTGTTGAAGCGGCTGCTGCCGATTATAATCTGCTGACAGATGCGACAGAGCTGGAACTGATCAAAAAACTGGGCGAATATCAGGAAATGCTGGAAGTTGCGGCTGAAGAACGCGCGGTACACCGTGTGGCGCATTATGTGCACGATCTGGCCGGACTGTTCCATTCCTTCTATAATCAGTGCCGTATCCTGGGTGTGGGCCCGGAAGTGCAGCAGGCACGGATCAAGCTGGTACAGGCGACCCGCCATACTATTAAACATGCTTTGAATATTTTGGGCGTATCGGCACCGGAAAGAATGTAATTTTTGGAGATAAAAAGCCATTTTATGAGGAACGGGAGGACAATCATGACGAAATATATTTTTGTAACAGGCGGTGTAGTTTCTTCGCTGGGGAAAGGGATCACAGCGGCTTCGCTTGGACGTTTGCTGAAAAGCCGCGGCTATAAGGTAACGATCCAGAAATTTGATCCTTATATCAATGTTGATCCGGGGACAATGAGCCCTTATCAGCACGGCGAAGTTTTTGTCACCGATGACGGTGCTGAGACCGACCTTGATCTGGGTCATTATGAGCGCTTTATTGATATTAATTTGTCAAAGAGTTCCAATGTGACCGCGGGCAAGATCTATTTGTCCGTTATCAATAAAGAACGCCGGGGCGATTATCTGGGACGTACAGTGCAGGTAATCCCTCACATTACTAATGAAATCAAAGAGCGCGTTTACCGCGTTGGCCGTGATGATAATGCTGATTTTGTTATTACAGAGATCGGCGGTACCGTCGGCGATATTGAAAGCTTGCCGTTCCTTGAAGCTATCCGTCAGGTAAAAAAAGAAGTTGACCGTAACGACGTCTTGTATATCCATGTAACACTTGTTCCTTATATAGCTGCTGCAGGTGAGCTCAAAACCAAGCCGACCCAGCACAGCGTTAAAGAGCTGCGCAGCATCGGCATTTCCCCGGATATCATTGTCTGCCGCAGTGAACGTCCTATTTCCAAAGATATGTGCGAAAAAATGGCTATGTTCTGCGACGTTGATCCTGAAGCTGTAATTCAGAATCTGACCGCGGCAAGTATTTACCAGGTTCCGATGCTGATGGAAGAACAGGGTATGGATTCCATCGTGCTCAAAAAATTGGATATGCCTGATAAACCAAAAGATATGACTTACTGGCATGAAATGGTAGAGCGTATCCTGAAGCATTATGACCGCAAAGTAACGATTGCCGTAGTTGGTAAATATGTTGAGCTGCAGGATGCTTACATCAGTATTACAGAAGCATTGAAACATGCAGCTGTTGCTAATGAAAGCGAACTGAAAATAAAATGGGTAAACGCCGAGAATATCGAAGCGCCTGAAACTGATATGCAGAAAATTATGGAAGGTGTAGATGGTATTTTGGTGCCTGGTGGTTTTGGCGACCGTGGCATAGAAGGAAAAATCAAAGCTGTGCAGTATGCCCGTGAGAACAAGGTCCCGTTCTTTGGTATCTGTCTGGGTATGCAGTGTGCTGTTATCGAATATGCTCGTAATGTCTGCGGTTTGGAAAATGCTAACAGTGCCGAATTTGTAGCTGACTGTAAGTATCCTGTCATTGATCTTATGCCGGAACAGGTAAGTGTAGAAGATAAAGGCGGTACGATGCGTTTAGGTCTTTATCCTTGTAAAGTTTATCCCGGTACTTTGACTGAGAAGGCTTACAAGGAAGAACTTGTTTACGAACGTCATCGTCACCGTTACGAAGTAAACAACGCTTTGCGTGAGCAGATAGTTGACGGCGGTCTGAGAATCGGCGGCACTTTGCCTAACGGACGTCTGGTTGAGATCGTTGAGATCCCGGAGGACAGACATCCCTGGTTCCTGGGTGCACAGTTCCATCCGGAGTTTAAATCCCGTCCCACTAATCCGCACCCATTATTTAGAGATTTCATTGCCGCTGCTTTGCGGGAACAAAAATAAGACTCTGAAGAAAAACCCAAAAGCAGACTGCGAGTCAGTCTGCTTTTTTTGTAAAAGGAGTAGAAAGTATGCTGAAAAAAATTTTTATCAGTGCGATTTTATTGATCGCTGTCCTGTCTTTTGTAGTGTCGCTGCTTTCAGGTAAAAATAATGATGAAAAGGTTATTGCTGCCCCGGCAGACAGGGTAGCAGTCATCAATATCGAAGGGACTATCGTCAGCGGTGAACCGGGCGAGAATATCTGGGGTGAAACTACGGGCGCTTCTTCAGGCCGTCTGATGCGTGAGATCCGTGAGGCGGCTGCCGACAGCAGTGTAAAAGCACTGGTGCTGCGTATCAATTCCCCAGGCGGCAGTGTTACCGCAGCAGAAGAAGTTGGCCGTGAACTGAAACGTTTTAAAGAAACTACTGATAAACCGATCATTACTTCGATGGGCGACAGTGCTGCTTCGGCAGCTTATTGGCTGGCTGCTTACAGCGATACCATTTATGCCAATCCGTCTACTTTGACAGGCAGTATCGGGGTCTATATGCCCTATATGAATACGCAGGAACTTTTCAAAAAAATCGGTATCTATACTACTAAAATCAAAAGCGGTCAGTACAAGGATATTATGTCCGCTGACAGACCGATGACTCCGGAAGAACAGCAGATATTACAAAATATGGTCAATCAGATGTTTGAGAATTTTGTCGCCGTGATCGCTGAAGGGCGTAAAATGGATATCACTAAAGTAAAAGCTTTGGCGGACGGACGTGTTTATACCGGTCAGCAGGCTCAGGCAGTCGGGCTTGTCGATGAACTTGGCAATTATTATGACGCTTTGGAGGCAGCAGGTAAAGCCATCGGAGTAGATGGAATACCGGAAATTAAAGAAAACAAGCGTCAAAAACCCTGGGAAGTATTTTTCAGTGCCCAGTTATCTAAAATGATGCTGGGGCAGTTGGAAATGCTGCTGCAAAAAGACGCGGCTGGAATGTCTTCACCGCAGGCGGCGAGGTGATGCCTTATGAGGCGTAAAACCTTTGACGTTTTGTTTGAAACCAGAGATGGCATGCGTTTGTTGGTACAGGAGCGCTGCATGTGGCGCAGCTTGTGGTATTTTGCCTTAAGCGTGGGTCTGTTCAGCGGCGTTGTAACAAATCAGTTGTTTTTAGATCAGACGCTGTCGGTAAGGTTTGCTGTTATTGCGGCCGCTGTTTCCATTGCCGGCGTAGTTTTGTCGATGTATGGTTTTTTGCTGCACGGGATTTTGGAAACTTTAGGAGCCATGGCCGGTGATGCTGTGGGATTGATCTGCCTGCTGGGTTATACGACTTTACCGTTTCTGGTCATGACTCCGGTAGCTTTGCTGGGGACAAAACTGGGCCTGCCGGGGATGCTGGTAGTAGTGGGGGCCTGTATTACAGCGAAGCTGTGGATGCTGTACCTGCTGATCAGAGCCTTACAGGTGGTTTACCTGATAGATTTTAAACGGTCGCTGGCAACTGTAGCATTCAGCTTGTTGCTGCTGTATATCGCTTTTGTTCTGCCGCTGCAGATCGTGTTTGAATTGCTGATGCTTAAGATAAGTTGATAAATTTAACTTAAAATAAAGTAATTTTTATTTTACTCTGCAAGTTACGGCAGAAAGTGATATAATTAATATGATTTTATATGATCGTATCAATAAAGGAGATGGTTGAGGAATGAACAGAGAATTATCCATGGAGTTCGTACGTGTTACCGAAGCTGCAGCAATTGCCTGCGGCCGCAGTGTAGGACGTGGTGATAAAAACGGTGCCGATCAGCTGGCGGTCGACGCTATGCGCAAGGCATTCGATACGGTAAATATCAGCGGTACAGTAGTTATCGGTGAAGGTGAGATGGATGAAGCGCCGATGCTGTATATCGGTGAGAAAGTCGGCGGCGGCGGTGCCGAAGTCGATATTGCCGTTGACCCTGTTGAAGGTACGAATCTGGTAGCTAAAGGTCAGCCTGGCGCAATCGCGGTTATTGCCATCGCACCGAAAGGCTGCCTGCTGCATGCTCCTGACATGTATATGGATAAGATCGCTGTCGGTCCTCGAGCTAAAGGCTGCATCGATATTGATGCGCCGGTCAGTGAAAACCTGGAACGCGTTGCTAAAGCCTTAGAACGTAAGGTTTCTGACCTGACCGTCGTATTGCTGGACCGTGAACGTCACTATGGTATTATGGATGAGATTCGCCGTGCCGGAGCACGTATTCAGTTGATTACTGACGGCGACGTTAACCCGATCGTCAATGCCGGCATTGAAGGTACCGGCGTGCATATGTATATCGGTAAGGGCGGTGCTCCTGAAGGCGTACTGGCTGCTGCCGCTATCAAATGTCTCGGCGGTGATATGCAGGCACGGTTGTGCCCTGAAGATGATGAACAGGTCAAACGCTGCCTGGAAATGGGCATCTGCGATTGCCAGCAGGTTTTGAGCTTGGACGATATGGTCAAAGGCGACGACTGCATGTTCACTGCGACGGCTATCACCGAAAGCAATTTGCTCAGCGGTCTGCGTTATTTCGGCGGCGGTGTACGTACACATACTGTTTCCATGCGTTATAAAACCGGTACAGTACGTTTTGTTGACGCAGTACACAGCTTTGACCGCAAAGATTTTGCCGTTAAACTGTAAGTTTTACAATCTTCAAGGGTTTTAGCTCAGGCTAGAACCCTTTTGTTTTCAAGGGTAAACTGATGAAATTGCAATTATTGGACGCTATTGGTGAAATAACGGAAGCCCGTACCGCTGCCGGGTTGTGGCAGCAGGGTCAGGGGTGTTCGCTGACTGGTCTCAGCGGAGCCTCAAAAACAGTATTTTTGGCAGCTCTGGACCGGCTTTTGCCGGAACAGGGCTCTTTAGTGTTTCTGCTTAGCGGCAGGGACGATATTCGTGAATACCGCAGGACTTTGAATTGTTTTTATTCGGATTTGCTGATGCAGGAATTGTATCCTGTCGATCTGCCGATGGTGCAGGCTGATTCGCGGAATCGTGAGATTCAGGCTGGGCGCGTGGCGGCGATGCGTATCTTGCAGGGGGAAGAACGGGGTATCGTTTTTGTGACTGCGGAAGCATTGCTGCAGAAGCTGCCGATACTGCAGAAGGTTTTGGGAAGCGGCGTTGTCGTAACATTGGGGCAGCAGCTTGAGCAACAGGAGCTGCTGGAACGTCTGATCGAACTGGGATACGAGCGTACTACTCAGGTAGATGCCATCGGTCAGTTTTGTCTGCGCGGTGATATTCTTGATATTTTCCCGATCAATAGTCAGTATCCTGCCAGGATCGAATGGTTTGATGATACTATTGATGCGATGCGCAGTTTTGACCTGGATAATCAGCGCAGTATTGAATCTTTGAGTGCTGTTAAAATCGTGCCGCTGCAAATTGAGTCCGGCGAAGATTTTTCAGCTTCGGTACTTGATTATTTAGCTGCTTCGACGCGATTGGTAGTAGATGAGCCGTCACGTTTATTTGAACTTTTACAGAAACTGTACACTGAAAGTTCTGGTTATGCCGATGAATTATGGTCGCCTGCCGAGCTGGAAGGTTTTTGCGCTCAGAAAAGAGCCTGGGTCGTAGCAGCGCTGGGACACAGCCGTTTGCAGCTGTTTAAGGATATCAATGTGCCTGTGCGGTCTGTAGCGCCGTATAATAGAAATCTGGAATTGCTGACAGGCGATCTGCAGGGCTGGCTGGCTGACGGGCAGGTGCCTGTGGTGATGATGAGCAGCGATATTAAAGCGCGCGGGCTTGCTGACAGTCTGCAAAGCCGTAATTTAAACGCTGCTTTTGTAAAAGAGGGCGCACTGCTTAGACCGGGACGCATCACTGTCATCAGCGGCGAGCTGACGGCAGGTTTTCGGTTCTGGAATGAAAACTGGCTGCTGCTGACAGAAAATGATATTTTTGGTATGCAGAAAAAAAGACGGCTGCATACCAAAAACAGCGGTGCTCAGCTGCAGTATTTCTCGGAAATCAAGGCTGGAGATTATGTAGTCCATTCAGTTCACGGTATTGGACGTTATATCGGCGTTGAGAATGTCCTTGTTGACGGCGTGCATCGTGATTATCTGCTGCTGGCGTATGCCGGTGACGACAAACTGTATGTACCCGTGGAACAGGTTGGCATGCTGCATAAATATGTCGGTAACGAAGGGCAGGCTCCAAGGCTTTCTAAAATGGGCGGAGCCGACTGGAAACGTGTGCAGAGTAAAGCCCGTGCCGCGATTACCGAGCTGGCTGAAGAACTGCTGCGATTATACGCGCAGCGTAAGATCATCCCTGGTCATGCTTTTGCTGAGGATACCGAATGGCAGCGTGACTTTGAAGAGCGCTTCCCTTATGAAGAAACTCCGGATCAGCTTAAAGCAATCGCGGAGATCAAGGCTGATATGGAAAAACCTGAGCCGATGGACAGATTGTTGTGCGGTGATGTCGGTTATGGTAAAACAGAAGTTGCTATCCGCGCTGCTTTTAAGGCAGTTATGGATGGTAAACAGGTAGCAGTAATGGTGCCGACGACTGTTTTGGCGCAGCAGCATTTTATGACCTTCAAAGAACGAATGCAGCCTTTTGGGGTCAAAGTAGAGATGGTAAGCCGCTTCTGCACTCCCAGGGAACAAAAACGAATCCTGAATGATCTGGAAAATGGTCAGGTGGACGTTCTGATTGGGACACACCGTTTATTACAGCAGGATGTGCTGTTCCCCGATCTGGGATTACTTGTCATCGACGAAGAACAGCGTTTTGGTGTGGCTCAGAAAGAAAAAATCAAACGTTGGAAAACAGGCGTTGATGTGTTGACCTTGTCGGCGACGCCGATTCCGCGTACTTTACATTTGGCGCTTGTCAACGGACGCGATATGAGTGTGATCGAATCACCGCCGGAGGAACGGCTGCCGGTAGAAACTTATGTGGCCGAATATAATCCTGGAATGATCAAAGAAGCGCTGGAACGTGAAATGCGCCGCGGCGGCAGGATTTATTATGTGCATAACAGGGTTCTTGGTCTCGAAAATATTGCTGCCGATCTGCGCAGTCTGGTGCCGGGGATCAATATCAGGATCGCTCACGGTCAGATGTCAGAGGATATGCTGGAAGATGCAATGATTGCTTTTTATGAAGGCAGCTGTGATGTGCTGCTGTCGACTTCGATCATCGAAAATGGTTTGGATGTACCCTTGGCCAATACTATTATTATCGACGGAGCCGAAAATTTTGGTTTATCGCAGCTGTATCAGATGCGCGGCCGGGTAGGGCGCTCCTCTCGTCTGGCTTATGCCTATTTCGTCTATAAACGTAATCGTGCTTTGAGCGAGGTCGCAGAAAAACGTTTGCAGGCGATTCGTGATTTTACAGAGCTGGGCGCCGGGTTTAAGATCGCGATGCGTGATCTGGAGATCCGTGGTGCCGGTAATCTGCTGGGGGCGCAGCAGCATGGACATATTGCAGGTGTGGGTTTTGCTGCCTATTGCGATATGCTGGAGCGTACGATCCGTAAGCTGAAGGATGGCGTTGAAGACGGTATCCCTGAACCGGATCCGGTTCTTGAGATCAGCGTTGACGGATATATTCCCGATGACTATATAGCTGACCCTCGTTACAAGCTTGAGCTTTACAGACGCTTTGCCGGCTTGGACTATGGAGAAAAAGACGATCTGCTTGACGAAATTATCGACCGGTTTGGAGAACCTCCGGAAGAGGTGGAAGTTTTATGGCGTGTGGCCTGTCTGCGGGCTTTGTGCCGGCTGCTGCATATTCGCGGTATCAGTGTCAAACCGGGCGAGCTGCGTATTACCTTTGCTGAAAATGCTGCTATCGATCCGACTGCCCTGATGCAGCTTATCAGTGAGCAGCAGCAATATATGAATTTCAAAAGCGGCGCGCAGGCCCAGCTTATTTTCCGCACAGTCAAATTAAAAACTGACAGTTTGACCTGGCTGGAAAAAAATCTGCCGCGGCTGGCTTTTGATTAAGCTATACAGAGACAATAAAGTTGATTATAATTAATTAAATGAAGAAATCAAGGGAAGGACGAGGGTATGACCAAGGATAAGTTTTTACGTGGCGCCATGATATTGACGCTGGCTGGGCTGATGGTCAAGATCATTGGCTCGGTCAACAGAATACTGTTATCCAGACTGCTTGGCGGCGAAGGTATCGGGCTTTATCAAATGGCATATCCCGTTTATCTTTTGATGCTGTCCGTATCTTCGGCCGGTATCCCGATTGCGATTTCGATCATTGTAGCCGAAAAAGTGGCAAAAGGAGATTTTGCCAGCGCCGGCAGGGTATTCAGGGTCTCGCTGGGGCTGATGGCCGCAACGGGGCTCGTGTTTGCTGCCGGGCTATATTGTGCGGCCGGCTGGCTGGTCGATAGCGGACTGGTACGCGATCCGCGGGCTTATTATGGATTGGTAGCCTTAACTCCGGCGGTGTTTTTTGCTACGATCCTGGCCAGCTTCCGTGGTTATTTTCAGGGGTATCAAATGATGACTCCGCCTGCGGTCTCACAGATTCTGGAGCAGTTTGTACGTGTTGTGACGATGGTCGTACTGGCCTATTATCTGCTTCCGTACGGATTGGAATATGCGGCGGCCGGGGCTGCTTTCGGTGCTGTGCCGGGTTCTATTACCGGACTTATCGTACTGAGCTTTTTTTATCTGAAGAACAAATTGCGCTGGCAGCAGGAAATCAGCAGGCAGATCACTGAAGAACCCGAAAGTATCAGGAAGATAGCCAAACGGCTGGTATTGCTGGCGCTGCCTGTTTCCTGCGCTAATATTATGGTGCCTGTGACGAGCAGTATTGACATGCTGCTGGTGCCTAATCGCTTAGTGGAATCAGGTTTTTCGGTCGAAGAGGCTACGACCCTGTTCGGTTACCTTACAGGGATGGGTATGCCTTTGGTCATGATGGCTACTATTCCGACGCTTTCACTTACAGCAAGCCTGGTGCCTGCTGTTTCAGAAGCATTTACTCTGGGCGATAGGAACAGTATCGATCAGAAAACAAATATGGCCATGAAATTATGCTGTTTACTGACTTTTCCTGCCGCTGCAGGAATGTGGGCTTTGGCTCAGCCTATTTCAAAATTACTGTATGGCACGCCTCTTGCGGGCGAGGCGATCAGAAACCTTGCTCCCTCTATTTGCCTGCTTGGTATCCACCAGATAACCACAGGTATGCTGCAGGGAATGGGACAGACTATTATTCCTATGTGGAATATGCTGCTCAGCGCATTGGTCAAAGCTGCTGCTGTTTGGTATCTTACGGCGCTGCCATGCAATATTGTCGGTGCCGCCTGGGCCTCTAACATTAATTTTGGCTTGGCAGCTGCTCTAAACATCTTCTTTTTGATTCGCAGCGGCATCACTTTTAAAGTGTATGCTTTGGGGAAAATATTACTGGCGGCAGTTTTGATGGCAGCAGTCAGTATGCTTTTATACAATTATTTAATAGTTTATTGGGGCAATACTTTTGCGACGGCGGTAACGATTTTTGCAGCTGGCATCGTTTATCTATTGACTTTGATAGCAAGCGGAACGATCGGCAGGAAAGAATTGCAGAAACTGCCTGTGATAGGTTCCAGATTCAAGTAAAGGGATGGTAAGATGGAAAAAGGAATTACTGTTGTAGGATTGGGGCCTGGCAGCGCAGGGCATTTGTCGCTGGAAACAATGGCAGTGCTGAAAAGCGGCGGCAAGGTTATTCTGCGTACGGCTGTACACCCAACTGTAAAGGAACTTGAGCGGTCTGGTATAAAATTTACGTCCTGCGACGCTGTTTATGAACAGGAAGCGTCTTTTGAAGACGTCTATCAAAAAATTGTTGCTTCCATTTTACAGGATGCGAAAGAGCAGGAGGTAGTTTATGCTGTTCCAGGCAGTCCTTTGGTTGCTGAACGAACTGTGGTGCTGCTGAGGGAACAGGCTGCAGCGGCCGGAGTGCCTCTGAAAATTTTACCGGCGATGAGCTTTTTGGATCTTGCATATGTCGATTTAGGTATTGATCCTATTGCCGGGTTGCGTATTGTTGATGCCCATGATTTTGATGCGCTGGCAGATGCTGGTAAATATCCGCTGATGATCACGCAGGTCTATAGTCAGCTGGTGGCGTCGGATGTGAAAATCAATTTGATGGAAGTACTCGCTGATGAAGCGCAGCTGTACTTTTTACGTAATTTAGGCCTGCCTGATGAAGAATGTCTGCCGCTGAAGCTCTATGAGCTGGACCGGCAGCCGCATATCGATCATCTTACCAGTGTCTTTATTCCGGCACAGGAGCAGACTGTTGTGCAGCATGTCAATGCTTTGCAGGAAGAAAAAACGCTGTGTTTTGATGACGATGATGATTTTTACTGTGATATTGAGGATTTCCGCTATGATGCTGAACTGCTTCCGCTGACAGAAGTTATGCGTAAGCTGCGTGAGCCAGGCGGCTGTCCCTGGGATCGCGAACAAACGCACAGCAGTATTCGCCGTAATATGATCGAAGAAGTCTATGAATTTTTAGAAGCTGTTGATAATCACGATTTTAAAGGTATGGAAGAAGAACTTGGCGATATTCTGATGCAGGTTGTTTTCCATGCGCATATGGCAGCTGACGCAAACCTGTTCTCTTTGCAGGATGTTATTGATGGAGTGACTGAGAAGCTTACCCGCAGGCACCCGCATGTATTTGGTTCACGTAAAGTTTCAGGCAGTGATGAAGTAATAAAAAACTGGGAAGCCATTAAATTGGAAGAAAAAAAGGAACGGACGCATGTTCTTGATGGAATTTCTCCGGGACTGCCGGCGCTGATGCGTGCTTACAAGCTGCACAGCAAGGCTTCCAAAGTAGGTTTTGACTGGCCGGATACCGCAGGCGTCTGGGAGAAGGTTCTGGAAGAACTGCACGAACTTGAAGAGGCAGTAGCCGGAGGCAGCCTGAAGGAAATGGAGCATGAGCTGGGAGATTTGCTGTTTATTTTGTCCGGTTATGCCAGACATATCGGATTGGAACCGGAAACAGCTTTGAATGCTGCGAATAACCGTTTCATAAAAAGATTCGGTTATGTAGAGAAAAAAGTACAGGTTTCAAAGAAAACATGGCAGGACTTTTCATTGGCTGAATTAGACGCTTTTTGGGAGTTGGCAAAGGATTTTGAGAAAAATAATTAAAAAAAGGCGTTTTTTACACAAAAATTAAGAAAAAAATAAAAAAAAGATGAAATGTTAGCAGGAATATTGCTTTTGATAGCGAATTAGAGTTTTAGTGAATAACCTTAGTCGTTGTGTTTAAGCGGTTTTCGCCTAAACTGGCGCATACAAAATTTAAGGGGGATTTATTGTGAACAAAACTGAACTTATTGCTGCAGTAGCAGAAAAAGCTGGCCTCACCAAAAAAGATGTAGAGAAAGCAGTAGCTGCTTTACTCGAAACCGTAAAAGGTGAAGTTGCTAAAAAGGGCAAAGTACAACTGATTGGTTTCGGTACTTTTGAAGCTCGTACTCGTAACGCTCGTACCGGTAAAAATCCTCGTACCAACGAACCCATCAAAATTCCGGCAGCAACCGTTCCCGCTTTCAAAGCTGGTAAAGCTTTCAAAGACGCTGTTAACGTTGCTCCTGCAAAAAAACACAAAAAATAATCTTGGGTTTCAAGAATGCCGGGCCAAACAGCCCGGTATTTTTGTCTGATTAATTAACAGGAAGGAGCTCAAAATGGCTGAGATGCGCAGAAAAAAACGCCGCAGCTCTAATGACTTTTTATGGGTCCTGATTATTTTACTGATCATCTGCTTGGGCGTATTGGGCAGGCAGGAGTACAAGATCTACCAGATCAATAAGGAAATGTCAGCCACTCAGCAGCGTGTCGACGAATTAAAAAAAGTTCAGGCTGAGCTTGAAGCTGAACGCAAACGTTTGGACGATTTGAAATATATTGAAAAACTGGCGCGTGAAGACCATAATATGGTTGGCAAGAACGAAGTACCGCTGTTTATAGTTGATGAACAGGAAAAGCAGCAAAAACAGGAAACAGAAGCTGAGGAAAAGAAAAAATAACAGCTGTACAGTCGATTTTACTGGCGTACAGCTGTTATTTTTTATCTTTTTTCATATATTTGTACAATGCAGTTGACACTGATTTTAAAAGAAGGGTATAATACTTACTGTATAAAGATTTTTTAAGGGGGATTATCCGCTTTATGTCACTCGAAGTTGGTGCAATCGTTGAAGGTGAAGTTACTGGTATCACAAATTTTGGAGCGTTTGTGCAATTGCCTGAAGGAAAAGTTGGTCTTATACATATTTCCGAAGTCTCCAATGTATATGTAAAAGATGTACATGATTTTTTAAAGGAAAAAGATAAGGTCAAGGTCAAAGTGTTGTCTATTGACGAACGCGGTAAGATAGGTCTGTCCATTAAGCAGCTGACACCGCCGCCTCCGGCACCTCCGAAACCGCAGCGTCCGGTAAGTCAGGAACGTCGTGCACCTAAAGTGGCACCTCCTGTTTCCTTTGAAGATAAATTATCGCGCTTTTTAAAAGACAGCGATGACAGATTATTAGATCTGAAACGCAATACGGAGTCTAAGCGCGGCGGCCGTGGCGCCAGCCGCGACAGATAATGTCTAAAAAGGCACTTCCAGCAGAGGTGCCTTTTTTATTTGGGTTGTAGGATAATAAGGTGAAACGATGAAAGAACACAGGCAAATTACTGAAATTCTCGATCAGGTAGAGGAACATCTGCCTGTCGGCAGTAAAATAATTGTTGCCTGCAGCGGTGGGGCCGATTCAATTGCTTTGGCTGATGCACTGCTGCTGCTGCAGGAAAAACGGAAGTATCAGCTGGTAGTTTGTCATGTAGAGCATGGTTTGCGTGGCAGCGAAGCTTTGGCTGATGCTGATTTTGTTGTGGAATTCTGCCGGATGCGTCAGGTTGCCTGTGAAGTTCTGCGTGTTGACGCTAAAAAATTTGCTGCGGAGAGTAAACTTTCTGTAGAGGACGCGGCTCGTAAATTACGCTATACTGTTTTATTTGAGATTCTCAGTAAACACAAGTCTGAGTATATTGTGACAGCACACCACCGTGACGATCAGGCAGAAACCCTGCTGCTGCATTTGCTGCGAGGCAGCGGTGCGGAAGGGCTTGGGGGAATGCGCTGTCACAATAACAGTATCGTACGGCCCTTTTTGCAGGTGAGCCGTCGGATGTTGGAAGCATATTGCGCAATGCGTAGCTTGGATTATCGTACTGACAGCAGTAATATGGATTTGTACTATACGCGGAATAAAGTGCGGCATATATTGCTGCCTTTGCTGGAACGGGAATTCAATCCTAATATCAAACAGGCTTTAGCACAGACTGCGACGTTGATTGCTGAGGATGCTGATTGCTTGAATGCGCTGGCAGAAGAGAAGTTTTTGCAGTATGTGCTGCAGGACGATCATTCCTGCAGCTGTGATACAGCCTGGCTGCTTTCGCTGCCTGCCGCGCTGTGTTCGCGTATCATCAGGATGATGTGGAAAAAGCTTGGAGCTGCAGGTCTGCTTACCTTTCAGCAGACGCAGCATGTGATCGGCTTGGTGCATAAAGGCAGCAGCAATAAAAGGCTTATGCTGCCTGGCGGGACCTGTGCTGTATACAGCTATGGTAAGCTTACAGTTGCTGCAGCTGAAACACCGTCAGCGATAGCAGCGCAGAATTATGTTTTTGATTTGGCTGAGCTGCAGAAAGCTGGCAGGCTGCAAGTTGAGCTCCCAAACGGTATTTTAAGTTTGGGTTACTTTAAGGGATCAGCAAGTCCCTTGTGGCATGCAGCAATATATCCCTGGCATTTGCTGCAGGACAGGCAGCTGGAAGTGAGGCAGAGGCAGGACGGCGACATATTTTTTCCGGCCGGGTCTTTGGGAAGTAAAAAATTAAAAAAGTATTTTAACGACATTAAAGTACCTCCGGAACAGAGAAAAAGTCAGCTTTTAGTAACCTGCGGACAGCAGGTCTTATGGCTGGTGGGAAGTAAAGCTGCAGGCTGGCATGAACAGGAGCAGGGCTGCGAAGCATGGCTGACGTTGGATATTAAATATTTCAGTCTGGGAGATGACAAGTAGTGGATATGCATGAAGATATTGGTAAAATCTTACTGACAGAGGAAGAAATAAAAGCGCGGGTCCGGGAATTGGGAGCCCAGCTGAAACAAGATTATGCAGGCAAAGAAGTAGTAGTAATAGCACTTTTAAAAGGCGCCGCTTATTTTGCTACTGATCTGACTTTGGCAATGGATATGCCTGTTAAGATCGATTTTATGGTCGCGTCTTCTTATGGCAACAGCACTAATAGCTGCGGTAATGTCAGCGTTAAGCTTGATGTGGCTGAGGAACTGGCGGGACGGCATGTGATTCTGGTCGATGATATCATTGACACAGGGCTGACCCTTGAAGCTGTTTGCTGTATGCTGCAGCAGCACAAGCCGGCTTCTATCAAAACAGCGGTAATGTGCGATAAGGCCGACAGGCGCGTCAATGGTAAAAGTGCGGATTATGTAGGCTTCTGTATTCCTGACGAGTTTGCTGTAGGCTATGGATTGGATTACGCCGGTAACTATCGTAACTTACCTTATATCGGTGTTTTAAAGCCTTGTGTTTATGCGCGTACATGATTTTATCGACTAATGGTTGTAGAATTTCCGCATCTATATTATAATAAAAAAATGACGTTACTGTAATTTGGTAGACGATCGCAGTGGAAGGAGGAGCAATTCCTTGAATAGATTTTTTAAGAACGTGACGTTCTATTTGCTGATTATCATCGTGGCAATCTGGATGATCGATTATTATTCGGCCAGCACGGTCAGCAAAACAGACATCACTTATAGTGCGTTTATGAAGCACGTGCAGCAAGATGAGGTCAAACAGGTAACGATAGTTGATAATGTCATCAGCGGTAAGCTGAAAGATGGTAAAGATTTCTCAACTGTGGCTCCCAGTGATGACAGCCTGATCCCGACTTTACGTGCCCGTGATATTGAAATTAAAGCCGAGCTGCCGCCGCAGCCGCCTTGGTGGACGACTATCTTAAGCTCGCTTTTGCCGATGCTTTTGATCGTCGGTATTTGGTTTATGCTTATGCAGCAAAGCCAGGGGGGCGGAGGCCGGGTTATGAATTTCGGCAAAAGCCGTGCCCGTCGTTATGACGAAGACAATATTAAGATTACTTTTAAAGATGTTGCTGGTGCTGATGAAGCGAAGCAGGAACTGGAAGAAGTTGTCGAGTTCCTGAAGCATCCGAAGAAATATAATGATCTCGGTGCCAAAATACCGAAAGGTGTTTTACTCTACGGGCCGCCTGGTACAGGCAAGACACTTCTGGCCAAGGCTGTCGCTGGTGAAGCTGGCGTACCGTTTTTCAGTATTTCCGGTTCAGATTTCGTAGAAATGTTTGTCGGCGTGGGCGCTTCCCGTGTCCGAGATTTGTTTGAACAGGCTAAAAAGAGCGCTCCCTGTATCGTTTTCATTGATGAGATCGACGCTGTCGGCCGTCAGCGTGGTGCAGGCTTAGGCGGCGGTCATGATGAGCGAGAACAGACCTTGAACCAGCTGCTGGTCGAAATGGATGGTTTCGGAGCTAATGAAGGCATCATTATGATTGCTGCAACCAACCGTCCCGATATCCTTGATCCGGCACTTCTGCGCCCGGGACGTTTTGACAGACAGATCGTCGTTGATCGTCCTGATATCAAAGGCCGTCAGGAAATTTTAAAAGTCCATGTTAAAGGTAAGCCTATCAGTCCTGAAGTCGAGCTTGGCGTTATTGCCCGCAGAACTCCTGGTTTTACCGGCGCGGATCTGAGCAATCTGGTCAATGAAGCTGCGTTGATGGCTGCCCGTAAAAATAAGAATAAAATCGATATGCCGGAAATGGAAGAAGCGGCGGAGCGTGTTATTATGGGTCCCGAGCGCCGCAGCCGCGTGATCAGTGATAAAGAAAAACGTCTGACTGCCTATCATGAAGGCGGCCATACTCTGGTAGGTATGCTGCTCGATAATACTGATCCGGTTCATAAAGTAACTATTATTCCGCGTGGGCGTGCCGGCGGTTATACATTGAGCCTGCCGAAAGAGGACCGTTACTATGCGACCCGCAGTGAAATGCTGGACGAATTGAAGGTGCTTTTAGGCGGCCGTGTTGCTGAAGCTCTGGTACTGAAAGAAATTTCCAGCGGTGCCAGCAATGACCTGCAGCGTGCTACATCTCTGGCCCGTCAGATGATCTGTGAATACGGTATGAGCCCTGAATTGGGTCCGATGACGTTTGGTCATCGTCAGGACCAGGTTTTCCTGGGACGTGATATTGGCAGAGATAAAGACTACAGTGAAGAAGTCGCTGCCAAGATCGATAAAGAAATCCGTAAATTTATTGATGAGGCTTACCAGAAAACGGAAAGTCTGCTGAATGAAAATATGGATAAACTGCATTTGATTGCGGATGCACTTATTGAAAGAGAAACTTTGGAAGGCGAAGAAATCGATCAGTTGATGAAATACGGTAAAATTTTATCTAAAGAAGAGAATACTTCTGAGATCGGAACTCCGGAGCCGGCAGAGGTGCAGCCCGCAGAATCTTCTGCAGCTCCCAGCGAGCAATAGTCTGTAATCTAAGACCGTCCCTTGAATTTCGGGGACGGTTTTTCTGTGACTTGACTTTTGGTTAACCCAGTGCTAATCTAAGGGTAACATTGTGTGGGAGTGTGATGATATGCGGGAACGCATTTTAGAAATATTGCGCAGTAAAATGCCTGCTCCTGTTTCAGGGGAAGTGCTTTCTCAGGAACTGGCAGTATCGCGTACGGCGATTTGGAAGCATATCCAGGCTTTAAAAAATGAAGGCTATACTATAGAATCCGTACCTAAAAAAGGCTACATCCTGAAAGAAGTACCTGACAGATTGAAGCCTGCAGAAGTTGTCGCTAATCTGAAAACGAAATGGCTCGGACATCATATACACTACTGTGAGCTGACGACGTCTACAAACGAACTGGCTAAACGTCTTGCCGGTGAAGGCTGCGAAGATGGCCTGGTGGTGATCGCGGAAGAGCAGAACTCCGGCAAGGGGCGTTTGTCACGCGGCTGGTTTTCTCCGTTTGCCCGTGGAGTATGGTTTTCGGTTGTCTTAAAGCCGCCGTTCATGCCGCAGGAAGCGTCGAAGTGTACGCTGCTGGCAGCGATTGCCGTCGTGAAAGCCGTAAATAAGTATAAAGGCGTACAGGCATCGATCAAATGGCCTAACGACGTTTTACTGGACGGCAAAAAACTGGTGGGCATTTTGACAGAAATGAGCGCTGAATTTGGACGTATAAATTATATCGTTATCGGTACCGGTATCAACGTCAACGTACCCAAAGAGATGGTGCCGGAAGAACTGCGAGCAACAGCTGTATCGCTCGCTGATGTTGCCCGTGAGCCTATCAGCAGAGTCGAACTGCTGGCTGATGTGTTGGGCTATATGGAAGAACTGTATGAAAAAGTTTTGCATGAAGGTTTTAAACCGGTGCTTGAGGAATGGAAAAAATATTCTTCGACTTTAGGTCAGCAGGTCAAAGTTATTGCACCTGACCAGACTTATTTCGGTGAAGCTGTCGATATAGACGAAGATGGTCTTTTAATGGTAAAACGCGAAGACGGCAGAATCGAAAAAGTCATTGCCGGTGATGTTTCGATCCGGCCTGCCCAGGCCAAGCAGGGGGAATACGCGTAATGAAGATCAGAGAGATGCTTCTGGCCGGAACCTTTGTCACGATGATGATCATCAGTGCATATATCATAGTTCCTATTGGGCCTGTTCCCATTACGATGCAGCCTTTGGTAGTGCTTTTGGCCGGTATGCTTCTGGGAAGCCGCTTAAGCGCTGTCAGCATATGCGTGTGGGTGATGCTCGGCTGTGTGGGACTGCCTGTATTCAATCAGGGACAGGGCGGAGCTGTGATGCTGGTCGGACCTACCGGAGGCTTTATCATTGCATTTATTATTACGGCCTGGCTTGTTGGTTATCTTACAGAACGTGACATGGAAGCAAGTTATTTAAAAAATCTTATGTATATGTGCGTGGGAATGCTGGTATGCTATGCGATAGGCCTCATCGGCTTCAAGCTCAGCTTCCAGTACTTTCTGCAAAAGCCCATGAGTTGGGACAATGCCATACTTTTAGCAGTTGCGCCATTTCTTCCATTTGATATAATAAAGGCTGCAGCGGCTGCGCTTATTGGCGCTAAAGTGCGCAAGGCTTTACTCCTGGCAGGTCTGCTTGAGCGGACTAAATAAGCTCCTTGAGGAGGAACATGAATGTTATTAGTAATTGATGTAGGTAATACCAACATTGTAGCAGGTGTTTTTGACGATAAAGAACTGGTCTGCCATTGGCGCTTTTCCACAGATCGCAGTAAAACTGCCGACGAATATGGTATTTTATTACGCAGTATGTTCAATTATACGCGGATGCCTATGGATCAGATTAAGGCAATCATTATTTCCAGCGTTGTACCGCCGCTGATCGTACCGCTCTGCCATATGTGCGAGCGTTATTTTGAGCTGACGCCTATGGTCGTAGGCCCCGGTATTAAAAGCGGTATCTCACTGCGCTACGACAACCCCAGAGAAGTCGGTGCAGACCGTATAGTTAATGCGGTTGCCGCGTTTGACAAATACAGCAAAAAAGGTATGCCGATGATCATCGTTGATTTCGGCACCGCGACTACATTTTGCGCCCTGCTGCCGACAGGCGAATATTTAGGCGGCGCTATCGCCCCTGGTATCGGTATTTCTACGGAGGCTTTGTTCCAGAGAACGGCAAAACTGCCGCGTATCGAGCTTATCAAACCTAAAAACGTTATCTCGCGCAATACTGTAAATGCAATGCAGGCGGGCGTTATTTACGGTTTTGTCGGTCAGATGGACGGCATTGTCAGACATATGAAGGAAGAATTAGGCGGTAATGCTTTTGTTGTCGCTACTGGCGGGTTTGCCAATACGATGGCGGCCGAGTCCGATTCTATTGACGTAGTAGAGCCGTTTTTAACCTTAGACGGATTACGGATTCTGCACGAGAAAAATTCTAAATAAGCAAAGACCCGCTGTCTGGCGGGTCTTATTTCTATAGTATTTCAAAATTGGGAGTGGATTATGCAGATCGGCACTTTAAAATTAGATGTACCTTTGTTGCTGGCGCCTATGGCCGGAATCACAGATCTGCCCTTTCGGGTCATTTGCAGAGAACTTGGCTGCGGTATGACTGTTTCGGAAATGGTCAGCGCCAAGGGGCTGCTTTATAAAAATGTCAAAACTTTTGATATGCTGCGCATCGATCCGGGTGAAAGACCTACGGCGATCCAGCTTTTTGGTTCTGTTCCGGCAGAACTGGCTGAAGCCGCAAGGATAGTCGCCGGGAACGGTGCAGATGTGATCGACTTTAATATGGGCTGCCCGGTGCCTAAGGTCGTCAATAATGGCGAAGGCTCGGCTTTGATGAAAAATCCGCAGCTGGCCTACGAAATTCTGGCGCGGATGACAGACGCTGTATCTGTTCCGGTTACTGTGAAATTTCGTGCCGGCTGGGATTCTGAACATATCAATGCGGAAGAAATAGCTGTACTGGCAGAAAAGGCGGGCGTAGCAGCCGTAGCAGTACACGGCAGGACAAGGGAACAGTTTTATAATGGCAGGGCAGACTGGCAGGTTATCGCCAGAGTCAAAGCGGCTGTAAAAATACCGGTCATCGGTAACGGTGATATCTTGACAGTAGCTGACGGACAGAGGATGCTTGCAGAAACAGGATGCGACGGATTGATGCTGGGGCGCGGTGCCGACGGCAATCCCTGGCTGTTCAGCAGATTGCAGGCCGCCTTGTCGGGACTGCCTGTGCCGCAGGAACCGCCCTTAAAAGAAAAACTTGCTCTGGCATTGCGGCATCTGGAGATGCTGATAGAATATAAAAATGAATCTGTTGCTGTTAAAGAGATGCGGCGGCATATCGGCGCCTATCTCAAGGGTATGCCTAAAGCTGCCGAATATCGCGGCAGGTTCCATCAGACAGAAACCTACGCCGATTTTAAAAAACTGCTGGCAGAATATATCGAGGCCGCAGAAAAATTCGGCGCCTGAAAACGGTTAAAATAAATAAGATAATACTAAATCTAATAGCAAATATTGTAGGAACACTTTAAATATGCTAAAATGATATGTCATCAGGGACAAGTTTTTTAGAGAAAGAAGTAGAACAATGATTGCCTCTCAGACAACTGAATGCAGCTGTAAACATATCGTAAGTGTAAGTTTGGGATCTTCTGAGCGCAATGCTAAAAGTACTTTGCAGCTTAAGGGGCAGACCTTTATAATAGAACGGCTGGGCACTGACGGAAATCTGCAGAAAGCCCGGCAGCTTCTGGAAGAGCTGGATGGCCGGGTAGACGCGCTGGGATTGGGAGGGACCGATCTTTATGTATATGCCGGCGGTCGGCGGTATACTTTTCGTGAATCGGCCAAGCTGATCGAAAATGTCAAAAACACCCCTGTGCTGGATGGCAGCGGGTTGAAAAATTCTTTGGAACGTATTCTGATCAATCGCCTTGCTGCTGATAAAATCATAGACTTTCAAGGGAAAAAAGTGCTTATGGTCTGCGGTGTAGATCGTTTTGGTATGGCCGAAGCGTTGGTAGCCAATGGCGCTGACGTTACTTTTGGTGATTTGATTTTTGGGCTGAACTGGGATCATCCGATCAAATCGCTGCAGACTCTGGATAGTTTTGCAAAATTGCTGGCGCCGCTTCTGACAAAGCTGCCCGTAAGGTGGTTCTATCCGATGGGCGCCAAACAAAGCCAGAGAAAACCGCAGCACCAGGGCTATTTTTTAGAGAACGATATTATTGCCGGTGATTTTCATTTTATCAGGCGGTTTATGCCGGATAAGCTGGCAGGCAAGACTATTATTACCAATACTGTTACAGCCGGTGACCGCAAGCTGCTGCGCAATGCCGGAGTACGCTGTCTGATCACAACGACGCCGTCTTTGGACGGACGCAGCTATGGTACCAATGTGATGGAAGGCCTGCTGGTGGCAGCCAGCGGTGCTGATAAACAGCTTGATGCGGCTGTCTACGAAAAATTACTGGAAGAATATAAGATAGAATCCGGGTTAGAATATCTGAACGGAGAGGAGGAGCACATTTAATGGAAAAGTTTGCATTTATCATACATCCGCTGTCGATTCATGATATGGCTCACGTATCGCCTGTTTTGAAATTTATTCCTGACAGCTGGCTGGAAAGTGCTCTGAAGCTGAAAAAACCTTTTCAGGTTTCACATATCACAGGTATCAAGAGCCCTTACGCAGAAGCGGAAGGCTGGTTTATCGGCTGTCCCCTGACATCGAAGCAAATGGTTGAACTGCCGGAAGAATTTGTTATGGACAGGATCATAGAATCAGGGAAGATCGCTCAGGAACTGGGCGCTAAAGTGGTAGGCCTGGGCGCATTCACCTCTATCGTTGGCGATGCAGGCATCACAGTGGCGAAAAATTTAGATATAGCTGTGACATCGGGCAACAGCTACACAGTTGCAACAGCACTGGAGGGAACCCGTGAAGCAGTAAGGCTGATGGGAAAAGATCTGGCAACTGCGCATGTGACTATTGTCGGTGCCAGCGGTTCGATCGGTGCGGCCTGTACAAGGATTCTGGCACGCGAAGCAAAGGATATTACAATGGTCGCAAGGCATCTGCAGCCGTTGGAAGAACTGGCGCAAGAGCTTTCGGGCAGTGTTGCCGGCAAATTGACGGTTTCCAACGACATCAAACACAGCCTGAAGGATGCCGATGTTGTGATCGCAGTTACCAGCGCCGTAGATTTTCTGATCGAACCTGAGGATCTCAAGGCCGGGGCCATCGTCTGCGATGTGGCAAGACCGCGTAACGTTTCGCGTGAGGTAGCTTCCAAACGCAAAGATGTGCTGGTCATAGAAGGCGGTGTGATCAAGGTGCCGGGTAATGTCGATTTCCATTTCGATTTTGGCTTCCCGCCGCAGACTTCTTTTGCCTGTATGGCAGAAACAATGATTTTGGCACTGGAAAAGCGTTATGAAAATTTTACTCTGGGACGGAAACTGACTATCGAACAGATCGATACGATCTCGCAATTAGCCCGTAAACACGATTTCAGTCTGGCTGGCTTCCGCAATTTTGAACGGGCCGTTACAGATGAAGAAATCGCGCATATCCAGGGTTTTGTCGAACAGGAACTGGCAATGCGTAATATCTGAGGTTGACAATAAACCAACAAAAAATTATAATTTAACCTAGTACATTATATTATTTATCCGTTGATCCCAGTGTCAGGCATTGCTGCTTGGCACTGTTTGTATTGTGAGGCGGCGGAAAAATATGATTTTAAAGGAGTAATACCATGGGTGCTAAAGAAACTATTTTAACGGCCGAAGGTTTAAGAAAACTGGAGGACGAATTAGAAAATCTTCGTTCTGTAAAACGTCAGGAAGTTGCCGAGCGTATTAAAGTAGCCATTTCTTATGGCGATATAAGCGAGAATTCCGAATATGACGATGCCAAAAATGAGCAGGCCTTTATCGAAGGGCGTATTATCGAGCTGGAGCAGATGATCAGCACGGCTACGCTCATTGACGAAACTGCGAAAAAGAAAAAAGGCACAGTTATTCTCGGTTCTACCGTTATCGTTAAAGATATGGAATTTGGAGACGAAGAAACCTATACTGTTGTCGGCACTACTGAAGCCGATCCTTCGCAGAACCGTATCTCCAATGAATCACCGGTCGGCGCTGCGATTTTGGGACAGAAAGTAAACACTGTCGTACAGGTGCATACTCCTGTAGGCGAGCTTTCGTATAAAATAGTAAAAATTAAATAGATCTGATTTTTTAGGAGCGAGAAATATGTCGGAAGAAATTAAAAATCAACAAGCTGCCGAACCGGAAGCTTTAACAGAAACAGAAATCAATGAACAAATGCAGGTGCGCATCAATAAAATGCACCAAATCGAAGAAAAAGGCTGGAAACCTTTCGGCCATAAATTTGAATGGACCCACCATGCTCAGGATATTGCCGACCAATTTGAAGAATTAACGGCTAATGAAACTGTTGTCCGTCTGTCCGGCCGCGTTATGGCTATCCGCGGTCATGGCAAAACCTGCTTTATCGATCTGATGGATAAAACAGGCCGTATTCAGCTTTATGTACGTAAGGATGCCTTGGGCGAAGAAAACTATACCTTGATCAAACTGATGGATATCGGCGATATTATCGGTGTAGCCGGCACAGTTTTCCGTACGCACATGGGCGAATTGTCTGTTAAAGCGGTTGCTTTGGAACTGCTTTCCAAATCTCTGCGGCCTCTGCCGGAAAAATGGCATGGCTTGAAAGATGTCGAAATGCGTTATCGTCAGCGTTATGTTGACCTGATCGTTAATCCTGAAGTCCGCCGCACTTTTGTTCTGCGCAGCCAGATCATTAAAAGCGTTCGCGAGATTTTAGACGGCAGAGACTTCCTGGAAGTCGAAACGCCGATCATGCATTCTATTGCCGGCGGCGCAGCCGCACGTCCGTTTATCACCTATCATAACGCGCTGGATATGCAGCTTTATATGCGTATCGCGCCGGAACTGTATCTGAAGCGTCTGATCGTCGGCGGGATGGAACGTGTTTATGAATTAGGGCGCGTATTCCGCAATGAAGGTATTGATATCAAACATAATCCTGAGTTTACCATGGTCGAGATCTACCAGGCCTATGCTGACTATAATGATCTGATGCATTTGACTGAAACCATTGTTTCACAGACTGCACAGAAAGTGCTCGGCACGATGAAAATCACTTACGAAGGCCAGGAGATCGATCTGACTCCTCCCTGGAATAGAATGACTATGATCGAGGCCGTAGCTAAATATACCGGACAGGATTTTTCCGGTATCAAAGACCTCGACGAAGCGCGTAAAATGGCAGATGCTATCAACGTGCCTTACGAAAAAACTTTCGGCATCGGTAAAATCATCAATGCCTGCTTTGAAGAACACGTAGAAGAGAAACTGATCCAACCTACGTTTATCACAGGACATCCGAAAGAAATTTCACCGCTGGCCAAAAGCAGTGAAGCAGATCCTGAAATTACAGACCGTTTTGAAGGCTTCATTTATGCGCGAGAGATCTGCAATGGCTTCTCCGAGCTCAACGATCCTATCGACCAGCGTGAACGCTTCCAGAAACAGGTGGAAGACCGCGCTGCCGGCGATGATGAAGCTCATATGATGGATGATGACTTCGTAACCGCGCTGGAATATGGTCTGCCGCCTACAGGAGGGCTGGGCATCGGTATCGACCGCCTGGTTATGTTCCTGACAGACAGCAGCAGTATCCGCGACGTTATATTCTTCCCGCATATGCGTCATAAAGTACAATAAAAGTAAAAAGAGTATAAATCCGCACCGTATTTTTCGGTGCGGATTTTTTCTTGAAAAAAACATAAAAAAGTTGTAAAAAAGGTGTTGACAGAAGTAACGGGGAATGCTATTATATACAAGTCGCCGAAA